>QFCH01001589.1_pt1 | contig 121435 bp, 109 predicted proteins | sample 5346071 | NCBI WGS metagenome assembly QFCH01 (sample SAMN09062255, study PRJNA434731) | Human gut metagenome, whole genome shotgun sequencing project. | isolation source: stool timepoint B chromium assembly | host: Homo sapiens | collected 2015
TAGAAATCTGAAAAGGAAAAAGTCATAGTGTCCTTGACAAAGGGTACACTTTAAAAAGGGGGCTTTTTTTGAGGTTTGTCTACTATTTGTCTACTACGCGTGAAATGGGATACAAAAATTGGGTTGTGAAAACCTTTAATAACAGATATAATAAAAGAAACAGACAATATTTAAAATATGCATATATTAAATGATATAGGTAATGATTATGTAGAGTTGAGTTTCTAAGGAAAGGATGGGATATTATGGTGACAACAGAATCTGTAACAATTAAAGTTCCGGTTGGTATGTCAAAGTATTTGGTAACTAGGAATCCGGAAACAGAACTTACCAGAAATGCATTGTTGCTGTATCCGTATATATTAAATCAGACAATATCACATGGTCGAGCAGCAGAAATTCTTGGAATTAGAAAAGCAGAGTTGATTGATTTGTATGATAAACTGGGCTATTCATATTTTGATATGACAATGGATGATTTGGATGAGGAATTGGAAACTTTTAGGCAGCTCAAAAAAGCGGAGGAATTGGTATGATTGTTGTATCTGATACAACACCATTGATATCACTGCTCAAAATTAATAGGTTAGAGCTGTTGGAAAGACTGTTTGGTGATGTTATGATTCCTACAGCAGTATTTGATGAATTAACAGTTGATAAACGTTTTAGGACGGAAGCAGATCAGATTCGACAAAATCATTTATTGTAGTTAAACCTGTTAATAATCAGGAGTCCGCAAGTGTATTAAAAAGAGCAACGGGGCTTGACCAGGGTGAGAGTGAAGCGATTGTTCTGACAGATGAACTAGAAGCAGATTTATTATTGATGGATGAAGCAAAAGGGAGAAGTGTGTCTGCACAGATGGGGCTTAAAATTATGGGGACAATAGGAATTCTTATGGCTGCGTATGAAGAGGATGAATTGACATCAGATGAAGTACGAGCATGTATTAATGGATTACAGCGTGCCGGACGTCATATAGGGCAGCGACATTATCAAATGCTTTTGGATAGATTACAAGATTAAGTATGACTCAGATGGAGTCCGAAAGAGATTGATTAAAAACTTGAAAATGGATACAGATATGCAATGACAATGGAAGCAATCTGTGACAAAAAGCAGAGAATAATCGACACATAGCTTTTTGATCTGGAACCTGGGAAAATTTTGCTGCTTTATTTACAAACGATTGCGGCAAAGGTATAATATACAGGAAATCCGGTTGTTTTATAGAAATAGCTGTCGACGGATGTCAGGACAGCTATTTTTAGTGTACAAAAGAGAGGAAAAGCGTTATGAATATCAAAAAATTGACACTAACTGCCTTTTTTGCGGCCATCGCTGTTGCAGGCAGCTTATTTTCATTTCCTGTTCTGGGGTCGAGATGTTCACCGATTCAGCATCTGGTGAATGTAATGTGTGCCATTTTATTAGGCCCATGGTATGGACTGGCGGCAGCCTTTCTGGCAGCATTGATTCGTAATATTCTGGGACTTGGAACACTTCTGGCCTTTCCGGGAAGCATGTGCGGAGCTCTATTATCCGGTCTGTTGTACAAGTGGATGAAAAAGCTGCCGGCAGCTTATATCGGCGAAGTGGTCGGTACAGGTATTATCGGCGGCATGCTGTCTTATCCGATTGCCGCAGTGCTGATGGGCAATCAGACGGCAGCTTTATTCACCTTTGTTGTACCATTTCTGATCAGTACTGTTGGCGGCACGATCATGGCCACTGTGATCACAATGACAATGAAGCAAACAAAGGTGCTGGCCAGGATTCAGCAGCAGATCAACAGCTAAATGTCAGAGACTGGGAAAGACCCAGCCTCTGAATCTGTAGATTAATAAGGGTTAGTGATGTATTTTAAATATTTCCGGTCACAGTTACCGTCGCTGTGCCTGGGGTCAGTGTATAGGCGCCGGTTGTCTGGTTTTGTACATATGTGGCGGCCGGTATATTGATGACACCTGCGTTGGTGGAGAAAACACCGGTTGCCTGATTGTAGCTGTAGTTTGATGTCGGCAGAACTGTTCCATTGTAGGTGACGGAGATATCCGAAAGAATCGGTGTAAATGTGTCTGTAATCTGAACCAGATCATCATCGGTGGTGGCGGTATTGCCATAATTCTGAATACCAAAAGTATAAGTGATGCGGCCGTTTTCAGCAACTTGAGCAGGACAGATGCCTTTGACAATGGACAGATTAGGCACAGTGGCTGTTGAAATTGTGTGTGTGGCTGTCAGCGGTGCAGCCAGTTGGGCGCCGGTGACACGGACAGTGTTTATCACGTTGCCCGCTGCTGCAAGGGGCGCATAATCATTGATATCAGCCTGGTAGATAAATGCAGCATTGCCGCCGGACGGAATAGAGACACCGGTTATTGTGATGCCATCTGTGGCGGTGACGGTTGGTGCAGGCTGCAAAGTGCCGTTAATAAGCAGCTGCATGGAATTCGGAATGTAAGTGAGTGGGTACAGGGTGATAGTTTCCGGGGTATCCGTTGTAAAGCTGTAAGCACCGAGATTGTCATTGACGGTCAAATCGCTAAAGGCTGTTGTGCCGGAATTGACAATACTGAAAATATAAGTGATACGGTCGCCGGAGGCATAAGTGTCAGAAAGTGCTGTTTTCGATGCAGCTAACACTTCCAGAATCTGACCGTAAGCGATATTGGAATTGGCTGTGATGCCATTATAGGAAAGTTGTGCCTGATTGGAAAAAGTAGGCATAAATAAGACTCCTTTCAAATGAGTGTACTGGAAAATCACATTTCCTGATATATCATATGAAAAGGAGTCTTTCTTGTTCTTGTCAAATCATTATTCATATACAGCAGAAAGGCTGATGCAGAGATTTATTTCAGTGCATTGCCCACAATGGCGTCCTTTCTGCTGAGGATATCATCACTGAGCAGCTCTTTGGTCACTTTCTCAAAACCGATGCGATGGATGGTATCGGAGAGACGTTCCCCTTTCTGGCCCTGTTCTGCAAAGAAGAGGATGGTCTTCTCAAGGGTGGCCAGAACTTCTTCCTCTGTGGTAAAAATCTTAGGAATCCGCTGGCCCATAGCTACTTTCTTGCCCCAGCGTCCGCCGATGACGATGGAATAACCGGCGATATAATCTTCATTCACATGGAATGGACACTTATGGAGACAGCGTCCGCAGCGATTGCACTTGTCAGGGTCAATAAATACCTTGCCGTCAACAACCTTTGGCAGACTGATCGGACAGGCAGCTTCAATCTGACATTTCTTACAGCCTTTGCAGAGATCTGTGTTTGGCTGAGGAACACGCTGACCGTAGATACCAAAGTCGTTCAGGGATGGTTTGACACAGTTGTTCGGACATCCGCCCACAGCAATCTTGAACTTGTGCGGAAGTGTTAATCCGCGATAACCTTTGTAGAAAAGATGATGGATTTTCTCAGATAAAGCATATGTATCAATCAGTCCGTACTGACAGGTGGTACCTTTACAGGAGACTACAGGACGGATTTTGGCACCTGTACCGCCGGTTTCAAGTCCTTCTTTGGCAAGATAAGCGATAAAATCAGGAATCTTGTCGTATTCGACCCCGATGACTTCTTGTGAGAGTCGGGTTGTCATTGCAATCTGGCCGCTGCCGTAAAGGGCTGCAGCATCGGCAATACATCTCGCCTGGGCAGTTGTGATCCGTCCGTTGCCGGTAACGACACGAGCGTTGAATCTGTTTGTTCCTTTATTATTTAAAAAGCCAAGGCCTTTCAGTCGTTTAATCTCATCCGCACTGACAGGTGCCTCAGACGGTGCATCGGAAGCAGGTTCACTCTGATGGGATGCAACAAATGCCTCCAGAACATCAGCTGCCTTTTCTACTGTGATCAGGCAACGGCGGTCATCATCCTCCGGATAACGATAGCGCGCCTTCAATTCCTCACAGTTGTCACTGCCGAGGGAAGCCTTGAAAGTGTCAACATATTCTGCACAGAGTTCCTTGAAGCCTTCTGTTTCATGGGCCTTGTCACCGCAGAAAAGCAGGCTGAGCACAGACATGGCAGCTGAAAGAGCACCGCACGTATTGCCGCAGCCCATACCAGCGCCGAATCCGGAAGCCAGCTTTAATGCGCGTTCATCAAGACCGAGATCATAGGCCTTGTTGGCAGCGCGCAGGATGCATTCCCCGCAGTTATAATTCTGATTCATATAAAAATCATTTGCAATTTTACGTAGCATATAATACCTCCTCGAGTGTTCGCATAATTTGATTATACTATAGACATTTCATAATGTCTTTAATTGTTTTGCAATTAACAAGACTTCGTGCTACTATTAAATTTATAAGGGGCAATGAAGAATGCCAGTTATGGTATGATATAAATAATATAAAAGGATCCGGAGGGAATATGCGATGAGAAGAGCTGACAGAGAAGTAACAGATGTGGATGGGATGATCGATATTATCGACCACTGCAAAGTGTGTCATATTGCGTTGATGGACGGCGAGTGGCCGTATATTGTGGCTATGAATTTTGCGTACAGATATGAAAATGATCAGTTAGTGATTTATCTTCACAGTGCCAAAGAAGGAAAGAAACTGGATCTGCTTCGAAAGGATGATCATGTTTGTTTTGAAATGGATTATGATCATGAGATGATCCCGGCAAAGTATGCCTGTGCTTACAATTTTCGGTATGCAAGTGTTGTGGGCCGGGGACATTGTGAGATCATTACGGATGTGGATGAGAAGATTAAAGCCTTGGAACTGCTGATGAAGCACCAGACAGGGGAAGATTTTGTGATGGAAGTGAAGCATACACTGGCGGTTGAAGTTCTGAAGATTACTGTTGAAGAATTTACCGGCAAGAGACGTTTTAAGAAATAGATATAGATGATAAAGGACGGATATAAGATGGCGACAACAATTCATAAATTGTCCTGCCCGTATGACTGCCCTTCCACCTGTGGACTTGAGGCAGAGATTGAAGACGGCAGATTGATCAAAGTGAAGAATGATAAGACACATCCAGTGTCCAAGAACGGCATTTGCCGCAAGATGCAGCACTATGAGCAGGATATTTATTCAGCAGACAGGCTGAGGACACCTCTGCGTCGTGTAGGCAGAAAGGGTGAAGCAAAGTTTGAGCCGATCAGTTGGGACGAGGCAGTAAGGGAGATTACAGATCAGTTTAAAGCAATCATAGCGAAATGGGGTGCCGAGGCGATTTTACCCTGTGTCTATTCTGGCGTCATGAGCGATATTCAGCGTAACTGCGGGGATGCCTTTTTTAACCGTATGGGTGCGTCGGAGCTTGTCAAAACACTGTGTTCATCGGCAAAAGGTGCCGGCTATGATGCGGTTGTGGGGAAAACAGGATGTCTTGAGCCGACAGAGTTAAATGACAGTGATCTGTATCTGATTTGGAGCTGTAATATGGCAGCCACAAGACTTCAGACTCTGGTGGATCTGCAGAAACCGGTCAACAGACATAAGAAGAAAATATTGATCGATGTGTATCCGAATCCGACGGCAGCGTACTGTGACCAGGTGATCACCATCAAGGCGGGAACAGACGGGGCACTGGCTTTATCCATGATGCATGTGCTTAAGAATGAACATTTGGTGGATAAATCTTTTGTGGAGAAGTATACCAGTGGATATCCGGCATTTGCAGAGACACTGGATGTCTATACCCCGGAATGGGCTGAGAGTGAAACCGGTATTCCGGCAGAAGTGATCCGGCAGCTGGCCAGAGAATTTGGTCAGGCCAAGGCACCGGCCATTATACTGGGCAGCGGTAATTCACGCCATGGCAATGGCGGTATGACGGTGCGTCTGATTACGATTTTATCCGCGCTGACCGGGGCATGGCAGCATCCTGGCGGCGGGTTATGCGGCTGTACGCCGATTGATACGGATTATGTGAATAAATCGCTGATCACCCGTCCGGACTTCCGAAAGAAGCCGGCAAGAAAGATCAATATCAATCAGATCGGGCAGGCCCTTGCCATGGAAGGAAAAGAGGCAGTTAGGGGATTTTATGTGTATGGATGCAATCCTGCCAATACAGTCAGTGATCAGCAGCTGATTATCCGAGGACTTGAACGGGAAGATTTATTTACCGTTGTGCATGAACGCTTTATGACAGATACTGCCAGATATGCGGATATTGTACTGCCGGCCACATTTTCCGTGGAACAGACGGATATTTATCGGGCTTATGGGTATTGTACCCTGAGTACAGGCCGTAAACTGGTGGATGCACCGGGAGAATGCAGGAGCAACTGGGATACATTCTGCCTTCTGGCAAAAGGAATGGGGTATGAGGATGATTATTTTGACCGGTCAGAGGATGAGCTGCTGGAGGTTTTGCTGAGTCATCCGACCAGGGCGATTGCAGAGACTTCCGATGAGGCGAAGGAAACGCTCCGACAGGGCGGTTCTGTTGTGCTGCCATTTTCAGATCATTTGGGCTTTGGCACTGAAACCGGCAAAATGATGATTGTCAATGAGAAACTGGCAGAACCGATGCCGCATTATACCGCAGGTTACAGCGGAAAATGTCAGGACTATCCGCTGCATCTGGTGGCTGCCCCAAGTGTGTGGAGTCTTAATTCAACCTTCCTTGACAGGGAACAGCTGATGACATCCAGGAAAGGCATGACACTCTGGCTGAATCCGGAAGATGCAAAAGTAAGGAAGATTGAGGATGGTATGTCTGTCATCGCATTTAATGAGTTGGGGGAAGTGCAGTTTACGGCTTGTATAGATCAGCGTGTAGCTATCGGAAATGCTGTGTCGGAAGGTGTGTTTGCCAGCCATCAGACACAAAATGGCTGTGGATTTAACACATTGACCCATGGGCGTTTGTCCGATATTGGTGCGGCAACGACAATGAACGATAATCGGATTGATATTCGTCCGTTGTCAATTGAAGATAGCAGATAAATGATATGCCCTGAAACAGCAATACGATATGAATAAAAGTGAAAAACACCGCAGCCGGTGATAAACCGGATCTGCGGTGTTTTGTTTGAGAGGGTAAATTAATTTATTCCTGGGTTAAAATGTTTTTTACATGCTGAACTTCCTGAACACTGGCTTTTTCGGCCGGGACATAGTACTGATGGGCCCGGGCCAGCTGGTAGATTTCTTCCTGGGAAGTTTCGCAGGCATTTCTCAGTTGTTTTAATGTCTGCTTCAGCTGTTTGTTCTCGGTCTGAGGGATCATTTCTCCAAAACGTGTTAATTCACCGTTGATGCCAGCCAGTGTGTCGGCAACCATTGTTTTTTCGTCGATCATTTTCAAAAACCTCCCTTAATGGATAAACTGCATGAGCTGCTGTTTGTTCTGCATGGCTGACTGGGCAGATTTCTGGAAAAACTGCCTGATCTGAGGATCAGAGGCGCCGGATGCATATTCCATCATTTTCTTATGAGTGGTTTCATAGCCACCGATGAGATGGCGGAGATTTTGCAGATCTAATACTGATAATTCGTCCATATTGTGACCTCCTGTGCAAAATGACATGTAATGAAAACTTTGTTTAAAATATTACAGATGAAATATGACAAAGCAATCATTACAATGCTTACATAGCTATTGTGCGCAGAGGTTGTTTCTTATATGTACGGAAAATTTTTCAAATCAGATCAGTCCCATGCTTCTCAAAAAGAAGATCCAGAAAGTCAGTGTGACGGATGACAACAGGGTTGCCATAACAATGATACTGGAGGACAAAACATCATCATTTCCCATATTTTTGGCCATGATATAGCAGGTAACCGTTGTGGGGGAGCCGACCATGATGAGGATAGCTACCAGTGCACTTTCACGAAATCCCATGGCAATAGCAAATGGAAAATAAATGGCAGGCAGGGCGATCAGTTTGATGAACGTGGCAATCATCGTTGGTTTGATCTTCTTGATGGCTTTGCGCCCTTCAAAACCGGCACCCACGGCAAGAAGTGCCATTGGTGTGGCTGTCTGTGCAACATTGGTCACCGTTTTTAAGACCAGAGGGGGTAGCTCGATATTCAGCAGAGAAAACGGTACACCTGCAGCAATACCAAGGATGATGGGATTGGTCAGAATATTTTTGCAGGCACGCTTGATGGTGGCTGCCCGGTTAGAGTGATCCTGGTCATTGGCGCAAAATGTCAGAATGATCACAGAATAAATATTGTACAGCGGAACGGCAGATACGATCATTAACGGTGTCATACCGGAATTGCCGTAGATATTCTGGACAAAGGCAATGCCTAGAACAGCGGCACTGCCCCGGGCAGATGCCTGGGTGAAAGCACCAGCCATTGATTTATCTTTCATAAAAATGGTTGTCAGTGCCCAGATGCCCATAAACATGATAGTGGTGCCAACCATACAAAAAATAACAAATTTCGGATCAAAGGCATCTTTGATGGGTGTGGTGGCAATATCTTTAAACAACAGGACAGGCAGTGACACTTTGAAAACAAACTTGTTGATGATATCAACAAAGTTGTCGTTAAACATTTTTTTCTGCATTAAAAACCAGCCCAGAACGATGACCAGGAAAACTGGCAGCGTTGCATTCAGGCTGAACATAAAATTACTCATCTGGTAACCCCCCTTTTTCTGAATATTTCTAAAAAATTTCTCCTGATGTTTAGAGTAACATTCACAGTGTCCGCTGTCAATGCACATAAAGATGTTCTGCAGCATATGCTGATATATGAATTTAGAATAGCGGGTATAATAGATGGCCATTAAAATATTTATTGATCAGGGACATAATCCATCCGGACCAAATACCGGTGCGGAAGGTTTCGGTTTAAAAGAACAGGATATTACCTATCAAGTGGGAAAAGAACTGGCAGAGCTTTTGCGGGCAGATGACCGGTTTGAAGTCCGTCTGTCACGGAACACACCGGAAGAACGGCTGGGAACAAGCAATACAACAAGTCTGGCTGCCAGAGTGAGGGCGGCCAATGCATGGCCGGCGGATTATTTTATCAGTATCCATGCCAATGCCAATACAGATCCTGTTGTCAACGGTACGGAGGTTTATGTATACAGAAAATATACCCAGTCCTACTATCTTGCACAACACATATTAAGTGCGATTGTTGATGTTGTGGGAACCAGAGATAACGGGGTGAGAGTGAATCCATCTCTTTATGTTTTGAGAAGAACCAATATGCCTGCGGTGCTGGTGGAGCTGGCTTATGTGACCAATGCCGGGGATGCAGAGAAACTTGAAACCATGCAGCCGGAATTTGCCAGAGGCATTTATGAGGGACTGCTCAGTTATTTTGGACTGGATCAATAGAAAAAAGCAGAAATCAATGAAAATATGGTATAATGTACCTATATCTAAACGGGCGGAGTTCTTCATCCTGTTTGTAAATAGCAGCGGCAATGAATCAGAGAAAATTGAAAGAGAGGAAAATCATGCGATATAAGAAATTCGGAAAAACGGGACTGGAAGTCTCACAGATTTGTCTTGGTACATGGGGAATCGGAGGGGCCGGATGGGATGCTTATTCAGATGAGGAGCGAATGGATGCCATTAAGGCGGCTCTTGACTGCGGGATTAATTTTATTGATACTGCACCGGCTTATAATGCGGGTAAAGCAGAACAGTATATCGGTGAGACACTGCATCATCTGGGTGCTCGTAAGGATGTGGTGATCGCGACAAAATGCGGCAATAAGTATGTGGATGGAAAGTATATCCGCTGCGGTTCCGAATCATTAATCCGCAGGCAGTGTGAGGAATCATTGAAAAATCTGCAGACAGATTATATCGATCTCTATCTTGTCCATTGGCCGGATCCGAATGTATCTATGGAGGAAACCATCGGTACGGTGGCCCAGTTGAAAAAAGAAGGTAAGATTCTTCATGCCGGCGTTTCCAATTTTACAAAGGAGCAGATAGAAGAAGCATCGAAGTATTGTGAGATTGAAGCTTATCAGCCGCAGTATTCTATGTTAGATGGTGATAATGAGGAAACCATCCGATGGGCTGCTGACCGGGGAATGGGAGTCATGACTTACGGTACACTGGGAGGAGGTATTCTGACAGGCAGTTATCGGAAAATCCAGACATTTGGTGAGACGGACAATAGAAACCGCTTTTATCCGTATTTCAGAGAACCTCTTTTTTCGAAGGTGATGGAATTGCTGAAGGTGATGGATGCCATTGCTGCTGAGAGAAATGTTCCTCTGGCGCAGATTGCAGTCAACTGGACATTGCAGCAGGAATTTATCTCATCCTGTATTACCGGGGCCCAGAGCCGCCGCAAGGTTGAGGAGAACTGTGCCGGATTGAACTGGAATCTGATGGATGAAGAAATTATTTGCCTAAATAAAGCGATAAAGTGTTATAGACAGTAAAAAATAAAAGAAGCAGTAAAGATTAAGGTGATTCCCTCGGTCTTTACTGCTTCTTTGGTGTTCGGTTTCAATTAATGCTGCTGCGGGTCTTTCGGACTGTTTGAAGTGATATCTTCAGATGAATCCTTCCGGTCTGAGAAATCCTTTGGAATAAAGACATTCTCAGGGTTGATGTCAGGAATCTCTACATTGGTCAGATCAGACCGCAGGTGCTTTTTGTAGAGCATGTAATCAAAAATATGATTCATCAGGTAAACTAAAACGGCAGTGATCGGGACACCTAAGAACATACCGATGACACCGCCTGTGGCCCCTCCTACGGTAATGGCGAAGATGATCCATATCGGTGAAAGACCTGTGGAGTCTCCGAGAATCTTTGGACCAAGGATGGTTCCGTCAAACTGCTGAAGCAGAAGGATCAGAATCAGGAAGATTAAAGCCTGTTTTGGGGAGATGATCAGTAAAATGATAAGCCCCGGAATAGCTCCGATAAAAGGTCCAAAATAAGGAATCATGTTGGTGATACCGACAACAATGCTGATGAGCAGGGCATACTGCAGTTTGAGAATGCACATGAGAACAAAGCAGATAATGCCGATAATAAGGGAATCCAGAGCCTTGCCAATGATATACTGACCAAATATCCGGTTGCATTCTTTGATGGTAAAAATGACCTTGTAGGCGGTCTTCTGGTCAAAGAATGCATAAATAATACGTTTCATGCCATGGATAATGCACTTCTTGCTGGACATCAGGTAACATGAAATCACAAAAGCCAGAATGATATTGATGATCCAGCTGATAATGGATCTGCCGGCATTATAGATCATAGGAACGATGTCAGTCATCACTGTCTGGACGGAACTGATTGCATTCGGGAGGGCATTATTGATCGTATCAATGATATATGCAAAGTCAATATTCGGATAGCGCTCATTCAGAGAATTCAAACCGTTCATGATGGTGTCATACAGAGAGGAAGACTGCATGATCAGCTGCATAATACTTTCAACAATCTGGGGAATCACAAAAGTCAGAACAAGGGCAATAAAGCCGATGACAATGACATAAGCCAGCAGGAGCGAAAGAAATTTATGTAATTTGGCAAATTTCTCGTTTTGTGACCTGCTGAAAAGAAGCTTATCAATCCTGTTGACCAGCGGATTGATAAAATAGGCGATCAAAAACGCGATCAGAAAAGGTGACAGCGTTGATAAAATAGAAGCTGTGTATTTCTGGGCATCCCGCCAGTTATTGATAAACTTAAAAATAATCAGGCAGATGGTGAATGTGGCTACAGCATACGTACATATGGAAAAATATTTATTATTAGATTCAAACTTCTTTTTCCTGCCGGAATTTTGGCTGGAATTAGAAGAGGGCTTCTGGGTGTGTTCAGGTAAAGTCATAGTGTGTATTTCGCCTCCGGTAAAATGCAGGGCCAGCCATCGGGACGGATTGGTTTGGCCATCAAAAGATACTGTTTTTATTATATGCGTTATGGTGACCTAAATACAAGATGAAAAGTTAAATTTTTACTAAAAACAGATTGAAAACTTTATTTGAAAAAAAATAAAAAAATTTAAAAAAACATGTTGACAAAACATGATTTATGCGGTAAGATTAATAGCGTCGCTGAGGTAATCACTTCGGACGATGGGTAAGCGCTTTTAGCTCAGTTGGTAGAGCACCTGACTCTTAATCAGGGTGTCCAGGGTTCGAGCCCCTGAAGGCGCATCAAAAGCACTGTTTTTGCAGACATAGGAGCTGCGGGGGCGGTGCTTTTTTCATGTTCGGAAACGATTGTTCAAAATAAAGGTATCACAAGCCGTATTTGTTACAAAATTTGCAGAACGTCTTTTTTTTAGACACAAGTGGTAAAATTTTATCGAGGAAGAATGTAACATATGAAACGACAACTTGACTTATTTATATTGGATTTACAGCGATATGTGAAGTTGTAGAGAAAGTAAAATTCAAATAAATTGTATTTATTTGAATACATTGTCTGACGGAGTGTCAACAATAGACATTTTAAGGGTCGTGTATGATTTGGGTAAATCAGGTGTTCCGTGTATTTGGAATCGTGCTATAATGATTGTACAGAAAAAGATACATAAGTAACGGCCATTACTTCTATGCAATATTTACTGAATAAAAATCACAATGTAGTAAATGCGGGAGGTACGATTATGATTAAAGTCAATTTACAGAATATAGCAGTGAACAATATGTTAACAGGTCAGAATACACTGGATAGTATTTTCATCGACGGCAATTCTATTTTATTCATCACAAAGCCAGAGTATCTGAAGCAGCTTTACAGAGATGAGATTAGAGCAAGATCAATCAAGATGAATTTGAAGATTGCAAGGGAAGAAATCCACAAGAGAACACAAGATGACAGATACAATAATCTGGATGATATGGAGACGCTGAAGAAGTTCAGAGCCCAGACAGATGAATTGAGGAAGTCAGAGAGAGAGTACAGAAGGATGCTCAGTGAGTGTGAGAATGTGAAGATGATACCTGTTTATTCCGGCATGAAGCTCGATGTGACAACAGGCGAAAGTGTTGAAGTGAAACAGGCAGAATATACGGATTATGTTGAGACAGAAGGGAATAAGGCAAGGATGGTTCTGGATATTCTGGCGCTGGATGTGGATAGACTTGAGAGAGATTGTCAGTGGCTTCAGACAAAAGGTTGCGGCATCAGCATGACGACGACACCGGGGGTTCCGTTGGAAATTGAAGGCGGTACACTGGAAGAAGCCATTGCAGCACTTATTGAAGAAAAAGCGGCTTAATCGTGTAGATTCAACAGAATATATAAAAGTGACAGGGTGCCTGTGATTTGCGAAAAAGCGAATCATGGGTACCTTTTTGCACCATTGACTTTACTTAGTGAACATGCTACCATATGAAAAGTATTTTTACTTTTAATATCAAAGGAGTTTGTATGGATTACGTTAAAAAATATGGCGAATTAATCAAGGATAAAGCAGGTGTAAAGCCTGAACGTGCGCGCTCTATGATTCGGCTGGGACTGCGTGCGGAGAATGCCAGAACCAAACTGCTTCCGAATAAAGAGATGCCGAAAGCTTTCCGGATGCTGACACATTTAGCTATGGAAAGTGTGCTGAAGGCACTGGATCATCCGGAGAAATCCTGTTGGACGAATATTTTTGCCCCGGTGGAGATTATGCAATGCTTTGGTCTGCAGTGTGTGTCTATGGAGTGTTTGTCTTCTTTTATGTCTGGCTTTAAAATAGAGGATTATCTGATTGATTATGCACAGAATGAGGGCATCGCTTCTACACTTTGTTCTTATCATAAGAATTTTATCGGTGGTGTGGATTCCGGTGTCTTGCCAAAGGCGGCTATGTCAGTGACCACTTCTATGATCTGCGACGGCAATATCAACACATTTCGGCATATGGAGCAGAAACATCAGGTGGAAAGCTATGTGTTGGATATTCCGAATACTTACTCACCGGAAGCAGAGCGTTATGTGGTGGGACAGCTTCAGGAGCTGATTGAATTGCTGGAGACAAAAACCGGGCAGACACTGGATATGAATGAGCTGCAGGCGGCAATCCAGCGTGAAAATGAAGCAAAAGGATATTACAAAGCCTTTTTGAAAGAACAGAAGCACAGATATTATCCAAATACCATGACATTGGATCTGTATATGCTGTTTGCCTCACATTTGAATATCGGCACTCAGGAAACACTGGATTTCTTTAAATGTCTGGCTGAGGATGTCAAAACTTATCCGGAATTTGATGGAAAAGGCATTTTGTGGGTACATCTGATGCCTTACTATCAGGAAACTTTACAGCAATATATGAATTATCAGGAGAAATACTACATTCAGGCCTGTGATCTGAATCTGGATTACATGGAACCGTTGGATGCGGCACATCCTCTGGAAGCACTGGCAAAAAAGATGATTTTGAATATTTATAATGGCCCGTATGAGAGAAAGGTTGAGATGATACGTCATCTTGTCAAAGAATTTCAGTCGGATGCGGTGATTCATTTCTGCCACTGGGGCTGCAAGCAGTCCTCCGGCGGCGTCATGCTTTTAAAGGAAGCCATGCGTGAGGAAAATGTACCGATGCTGATTCTTGACGGAGATGCCCTGGATCGAAGAAACAGTCATGACGGACAGATCAAGACGCGTCTGCAGGCATTTCTGGAGTTGATTGACAATATTGAGGAGGACAAGGACTGATGATTGGATATGTATGTAAATATACACCGGTGGAAGTTTTTGAGGCCATGGGTGTCGAAATCAGACGAATTCAGCCGGAAGTGACCAATTTCAACCAGGCAGATACATTGATGCATCCGAATATCTGCTCATTTACCAAGTCAGTGCTGGAGGATGTGCTGGCCGGGGATTATGAAGGAGTTGTTCTCACCACATGCTGTGACAGCATCCGACGTCTGTACGATGTGTTGAAACAGCAGTGTCCGGATAAATTCCTGTATCTGTTGGATGTGCCGAGAAAAGTAAATGATTTTTCTACAGAGATGTACCGCAAAAATATTCTGGATATGGTGCATGCCTATGAAGCTTTTTTGGGGAAAACTTTTGATGAGACAGTGTTAAAGCAATTGCTGGAACGCCGTGAGGCAGGGCAGAACCTTCGAACCGCACCGAAAAATAAGGCTTCCGTGCATATCGGTCTGATGGGGGCCAGGTGCAGTAAGGGCATTATTGATCTGTTGGAAAACAGAGGCGTGGATATTTTGTTTGATATGACCTGTACAGGTCTTAAGCGGGAATTTCATGTAGAACCGGACAATCTGCTGCAGGCTTATGCGTGGCAGTTGTTAAATCAGGTGCCTTGTCTTCGTATGGTAAAGGCGGTCAACAGAGAGAATTATATGGAAGGCTTCAAGGACCGTCTGGACGGTATTCTTTATCATACAGTGCAGTTTTGTGACAATTATGCCTATGAATACACGAATCTGAAGCAGCGGTTGGATATCCCGCTTCTGATGGTGGAAACGGATGCCACAAAGCAGTGTGAGGGTCAGATTCGAACGAGAGTGGAGGCTTTTATTGAATCTCTGAAAATTGCGAAGGGCGCCTCTATTGGCAAAAAGAGTCTGAAAAAAGCGGAGGATGGAAAAATGTATGTACTTGGTATTGACAGCGGTTCGACATCAACCAATGCTGTTATTTTGAATGAAAATAAAGAAATCGTTGCTTTTGACGTTGTCCGTACCGGGGCAAAAAGCGGCGAGAGTGCGGAAAGAATTCTGGCGGAAATTCTTGAGAGAGCCGGATTAAAGCGGGAAGATATTTCTCTGATCGTGTCCACAGGTTATGGTCGTGTCAGCATTCCTTTTGCGGATGAAAATGTGACAGAAATCAGCTGTCACGGACGGGGCGCACACTATTTTAATCCGGATGTGCGGACGATTCTCGATATTGGCGGCCAGGACAGCAAGGCCATTCGGTTGAATGAAAACGGCGAAGTGGTGGATTTTGTTATGAATGATAAATGCGCTGCCGGTACAGGCCGTTTCCTTGAGATGATGGCAAGAACTCTGGAAATGGATATCAGTGAAATGGGACCGGAATCCCTGAAATGGAAGGAAGATATTGATATCAGCAGCATGTGCTCTGTTTTTGCGGAATCGGAAGTCATTTCTCTGATTGCTTTAAATAAAGAAAAAGCGGATATCGCACATGGCCTGCATAAAGCCATTGCCAATAAATCTTATTCCTTGTTGAAACGTGTCGGATTAAATGAGACATTTATGATGACCGGCGGTGTTGCCAAAAATCCCGGTGTTGTCAAAGCAGTGGAGGAAAAGCTTGGAAGCAAACTCTTTATCTGCAAGGAACCGGAGATTGTGGGTGCCCTGGGTGCGGCACTTTTTGGATTAGATAAGTAGCGGTAGATTGTGGGTACAATGGATGTGGTGGATGATTTCAACAGGGCTTTATAGAAGTGCAGAAATTTGAATAAGAAACAGGTCTGCACAGTAGAACCGAATTTCGCGCAGGACTCATCGGTGAGTCATGAATATTACAAAAGATAAACACCATGACGGTTGGAAACGCCATGGTGTTTATCTTTTGTGCATGTAAAAATTTATCTTTGGTAGTTTGATAAAGCAGTTGTCTTTGGCAATTCATCTTTTGTGTTTGCTCATGAATCATTTGCAGCTTGCAATGAATCTTTTGTGGTTTGCAATGAATCATCAGGAGTGAGATTTTACTGCAATGAGAAGTCTTTATCTTTGGTGTTTCAAAAGGTTAAATGAGTTTCTCATGGCAATTGCAAAGTGCTTTATCTTTGGTGTTTTGTAGAAGTTTTATCTTTTGTATGATTGAATTATAGCATAGGTTTCGTGACAAATAAAGTCAAAATGTGTAGCATAGTTATGTAAAAGTTGTAACATAAGTGAAAAGACGATAAACATTTCACTATGTTTTAGGCTTGTGTCAGGTAGGCTGAAAATGGTATACTAGATGCGTGATGTCCTGCACTTTGAAGGGTGGGACAGGAAGAAGGAAAGAAATTTTTAACGGTGATGGCTGGCAGATTGCGAAAATGGAGGTGACAGGATGCCGGGATATGTGATTCATCTGGCAGAGGCGGAATTGATATTGGACAAGATGCGTAAGCTCAGGCAAATTGATGATGCCTTTGAGCAGGCCTTTCTTACGGGTACCCTGCTTCCGGATACCAGATTAAAAGGGGAAAAGTGTTTTTCACATTTCTGGGATCCGGATAAGCTGGAATGTCTGGCACTGGGACCGGAGTTGGCACGTTTTACAGATAAATACGGACAGCGGTTGAATGAGCCGGTGATGCTTGGCTATCTGGCGCATTTGCATCTGGATGCCCGCTATGTAACGGAATACTGGCCGACAGTCATGGCCTTTTATGGCTGTACCGGGGAACCGGAATATAGGAAAGCCCATATTGCGGAAGTGGAGATCAAACGGCTTCAGAAGTGTGTGCCGGTGAGTCAGTTTTTCTCCGTTGATTATTATTATGGAGATTACACAAAACTCAACGGTTACTTTATTCATAAATATCACCTCAGAGTACCAAAATGGCAGAGCATTCCGATGTCGCCGCCGGAGGAAGTTAACCTGCAGGATATGCAGATGATCTGCAGAGAACTGGATCATTTGAAGAAGGAATGCCATGCCGGCGACGAGAAGAGAATACAGGTCTTTGAACTTGGATCATTGGAGCGGTTTATGGCAGCCTCGGCGGAGAAATTTTGTGATAGCTACATTTAACGATTAACCAGGATGAAGAAATCAAAGGAGGGAAGATAATAATGAATTATATTTTGACAGCTGCAACGGCTGTATCCAAGGAAGCCGGTTCAATGAGCGAAATGCTGCCGAAGTTTGGCGTTATTGCCCTTGTGGTAGTGATTATTTTAATCGGCATGTTTATTTATGCGAAGAAAAAGAAATAAACATTAGAACCAATTGCCGCAGCATGCATAGAATAATGAAAAAAGGGTGAGAATATGCGCCTTTTCTTCACAAAAATGCATGGATTGGGCAATGACTATATTTATATGGACGGCTTTGACAGTCGGATGTCAAAGCCTGCAGCATGGTCGTCGGAGCAAAAAGGACGACTGGCGGTTGTGATGAGCCGGAGGCATACGGGAATCGGTGCCGACGGCTTAATTTTTATTCAGCCCTCAGAAGAAGCTGTTTTTCGGATGGAAATGTATAATGCTGATGGTTCAAGGGGTGCCATGTGCGGTAATGGTATCCGGTGTGCGGCACGATATGCCTATGACCATGGCATTAGTACGAATCAGTCTTTTCAGGTGCAGACTGACAGCGGTATAAAGTCCGTTTATATCAGAAAAACGGATGAAGGAGAGCATATAACCTCCGTTCAGGTGGACATGGGTGTAATGGCTAACCTTGGGGAGCAGAGAGTCCTGTTAAAAGCGAAGGAAGAAAGGACAGATTTTACAGGTGGCAGCTTTCCGGTGCAGTATGTATCGGCGGGCAACCGCCATTGTATTTTCTTTGTAGAAAATGTCGAAGCATTTCCGCTGAAGAAGGCAGCGGAATTGATCCATACCTTGCCTGGTAATGAAGACGGCGTTAATGTCGAAGCCGCAGCCGTTGAAAAAATAGCCGTCACCGGAGAAAAATACATCAAAATGAGAGTCGTTGAGCGTGGATCTGGAGAAACTATGGCCTGCGGCACCGGCGCCTGTGCCGTGACAGCGGCGGCCGTATGGCAGGGATATTGCAGATATGATGAAAATGTGGAGGTCAGGCAGCCCGGAGGCATTTTAACAACAGCTTATCTTGCCGATGGGCGGATGCTGATGGAGGGGCCGACGGAATATGTTTTTGAAGGATATTTTGATATTCCCATCGCTTCGCTTTATAATAGTGCCAGATAATTGAAGCTATAAACTATGAGAAACACGCTCCGCGAGTTTCTCAAGTTATCGCGGCCTCTACACTCCGTTTCGGTCGTTGCTAAACAAGCGCCACTGGCGCTTAGCAACGCCAAGGTCTCGTGCAAGCACGGACTTTGGCTCGTTGCTCGCGTAAATAAAATAACAGGGAGACTGTGATTCCACCACTGAATCACAGTTTCCCTGTTGCCTTCATATGAATTAATCTACAAAATTAAAATCGTCTTTGAATCTCTCTTTGAATACTTCAAATACCTTGTCCAGTGTAGTTGCATCCTCAATGCTGAGGTATTCTTCGTTTTCTTCATCCAGAGGGTGGACTTCAAGGATAATTACTTCACCGTCTGCATTTTCATCTTCGCTTTCAACCGGAAGAAGAACAACATATTCCTTATCATCTAAGTCAATTAAATCCAGAAATTCAAAATCCTTGTCTGTGCCGTCTTCATCGGTCAGTGTAATAATATTCAGTTCTTCTTCGTTGAGAGTTTCATCAAAATCGCTCATGTTCAGTCCTTTCTTCTGAAGGCTGTGGCTTCAGAACTATCAATAATTAAAATTTCAGGCTGTTTCACAGGTATTATACCATGGCAGAACAAAATACATCAACTGATTTTATTGCTATTTTTTTGTAGTTAGAATATAATGATAATATTGTTCAGAATGTTCGAGAGGAGGACATGAATTGAAAGACGCAATAGGAGTCATTGGCGGAATGGGACCGCTGGCCTCACAGCTTTTTTATAAAATGATAACAGAACATACGGCGGCAGAATGTGATCAGGATCATGTGCCACTGCTTATTTTAAGTGATGTGACGATGCCGGACAGAACAGGGGCTATTCTGGATGGGAAATATGATGCACCTTATAACAGACTGATGGAGGATGCGAAGTTTCTGGAGGAATATGGCTGTACGGCGGTGGTTGTGACATGCAATACCGCACATTTCTTTATGGATATGATTGAACATGAACTGAGAATTCCTTTTATATCCATGATCAGGGAATCGGCCAAAGAGGTGGCCAGTCTTCATCCGGGCAGTGTCGTTGCGGTACTGGCAACGGATGGAACAGTGAAAGCAGGACTGTACCAGCGTGCACTGGAGGCTGAAGATCTGATTCCATGGGTACCTGATGCAGATATTCAGAAAGAAGTCATGTATCAGATTTATGATCGTATTAAAAAAGGGCTGCCATGTGACAAGGCAAGCTGGCAGAAGATAGAAGATGCCTGTCTGGAAGCCGGATGTAGCCGTGTGCTGTTGGCCTGTACAGAGCTTTCTGTGATTAAGAGTGATGAAAAAATGTCAGACTGGTATATTGACCCGATGGAAATTCTGGCCAAAAGAGTAATAGAATTCTCGGGAAAGAAATACCAATAAACACGATGTAGATAGTTTCTGAATAATCATTGCGTGATAGGTGAATTGTCAAAAATCTATATGGCAATTTTTGACAGGATAGGGCAAGTTTATTTTAAATTATGTTGCACTTTGGCCAAAAAATTGCTACACTAAAAAGTAGAGTCGTTGCATCGTATTAAAGCGGTAACCCGTGCTTAAAATGTAACTGTTCATAGCGCTGTGAGGCATTTGGAAGCAGGGTTTGGACGGTCGATTTGAAATAATTAAATGAGGTGGAAAAAATTATGAACAATCCGATTATTTCTCTCGAGGGAGTCGAGAAAAGATTCGGGTCCAATCTGGTTGTTAAGAAAATGAACCTTGAGATAGCTGAAGGTGAGTTTCTGACACTTTTAGGGCCATCGGGATGCGGAAAGACAACAACACTGCGTATGATCGCAGGTTTTGAGGAAGCATCAGCCGGTGTAATCAAGGTCGAAGGCGAACGTATCGAAGACAAGGAGCCGTTTCAGAGAAACGTCAATACTGTTTTCCAGAATTATGCATTGTTCCCACATATGACGGTTTTTAATAATGTAGCATACGGACTGACGATCAAGAAAGTACCAAAGCCTGAGATTCAGGAAAGAGTCATGGAGATGCTGAGACTTGTTCAGCTGGAAGGGTTTGAGAAGCGTAAGCCGGATGAGCTTTCCGGCGGTCAGAAACAGCGAGTGGCGATTGCAAGAGCGCTGGTCAACAGACCGAAGGTACTGCTTCTGGATGAACCTTTGGGTGCGCTTGACTTGAAGCTGCGTAAGCAGATGCAGATTGAATTGAAGCGTCTTCAGAAGAAACTGGGAATTACATTTATCTATGTTACCCATGATCAGGAAGAGGCATTGACCATGAGTGATCGGATCGCGGTTATGCATGATGGCGTTCTGGAACAGTTAGATGTACCGATGGAGATTTATGAGCATCCGAAGACAAAGTTTGTAGCCGGATTTATAGGCGAATCCAATATTTTTGATGGTAAGGTGACAGACAAGAAAGACAATGTGCTGACTGTCCAGACAGAGGCTGGTATGATGCAGGTATGCGGGGCTGATTTTGAAGTTGGCGAGGAGATGCATGTGGCTATCCGTCCGGAATATATGGATGTGAGCAAGACGCCTGTTGAAGGATTTGATCTGCCTGGCACCGTGAAGGATTTTATTTATCAGGGAACGGTTGTCAAGACAGCCCTCGATATTAAGAACGGTCAGGAGATTAAGTATTCTCGTTTTGAGCAGGATACAGATATTGCAGAAGGCAATCAGGTTTATGTTTACTGGAGACCTGAGAAGGCCGTTGCCATCAAGAAGAGTATGTAGGGGGCGGTCTGATGAACAATAAGAAAAAGAAGAATATGCTTCCGGCATTGGCCATGGCAGGCCCGGTATCTGTCTGGATGATTTTGTTTGTGACCATTCCGATGCTGTATATTATTTATATCAGTTTTATGTCCAGAGGTGTATTCGGTGATGTCGTTTATAAGTTTTCGACAGAAAGCTACAAAACGATTCTTGATCCTACATATTTTAAGGTTATTTTGAAGTCGCTGAAAGCAGCAGGAATCACGACGATTCTCTGTCTGCTGTTGGGATATCCGTTGGCTTATATTATTGCCCATAAGCCGAAGGATACAGCTGCGAAGCTGATCACGCTGATCATGATCCCGTTCTGGACGAATTCATTGATGCGTTTGAACAGCTGGCTGCTTTTGTTCCAGACAAGTGGTCCGATCAACAATTTCCTTGTGGGAACAGGCATTGTCAAGGAACCGATTACATTTATTTATACAGATGGGCTGGTGCTGATCGGTCTGATTACCAACATGCTGCCATTTGCGGTGCTTCCGCTTTACAGTACCATTGAGAAGCTGGACAAGTCTCTGATTGAGGCATCCGCAGACCTGGGTGCCAGTGCAGCCACTACATTCATGCGTGTGACGCTGCCAATCACATTTCCGGGTATTTTTTCAGCAATCATCCTTGTATTTATCCCGAGCCTGGGTATTTACACCGTTACTGATATGCTGGGCGGCGGCAAGATCTTATACATTGGTAATATTATCAAGAACCAGTTCGGTTCCATCCGAAACTGGCCGTTGGGTGCAGCACTGTCTGTAATGCTGATCGTTATTACTATGCTGCTTATCTTCATTTATACAAGATTTGCGAAGATTGAAGATATGGAGGTAGTATAATGTCGAAAATTGCCAAGAAAAGAAAAAGACTGAACATCATCAGTAATGTGTATGCATTTCTGGTGTATGCCCTTTTGTATATTCCGGTGGCAGTTATGATGGTTTTCTCTTTTAATGACCAGAAGTATAACTATTACTGGAATGGTTTTACCACACAGTGGTACACCAAGCTCTTTACCAATTCTACATTGGTGGACAGTTTGATCTACAGTTTGATCATTGCGGTACTGAGTACTCTGATTTCCGTATTTATCGGTACCATCGGTGCCCTCGGTTTGAAGCGGTATGAATTCAAGATGAAGAAATTCATCGACAATATGCTGTATATTCCGATCATCGTGCCGGAAATTGTTCTGGCGGTGGCATTGCTGATTATTTTCCTGAAAGTCGGCGTGTCTATGGGGATGGGAACCATTCTGATCGGTCACTGTACATTCTGTATTCCATATGCCATCGTCACCATTAAGGGACGTATCAGCGGCGACAACGAGACTTTGGAAGAGGCCAGCATGGATCTTGGTGCCAACCGGGTACAGACCCTGCTTCGCGTGACCCTGCCGAATATTTTTCCGGGTGTCATGAGTGCGGCATTTCTGTCCTTTACAATGTCATTTGATGATGTTGTCATGAGTAATATGCTGGCAGGTGCTAAACAGTCCACATTGCCTGTCCTGATCCTTTCTATGAACAAGACAGGTGTAACGCCGGATGTCAATGCATTGGCGACAATTATGATTCTTATCATCGTAGCAGCGATGATTTTGAATAATATTATTCAAGGGGCCCTTCACAAAAGGGTAAAATAAGGAGGTTTTCATTATGAAAAAGAGATTACTGGCGACTGTCCTTGCCGGTGCCATGGTTTTATCAATGGCAGCATGTGGCAACAGTAATGCCAACAAAACAGAATCCGCAGCAGCATCCGAAACAGCGAATGCTTCAACAGAAGCCGGAGCAGAAAGCGGTGAAACACAGGCAGCTGCTCAGGACGGCGATGCAAGCTCTGAGCTGAACATTTATATGTGGCAGCAGTACATTTCTGATGATCTGATCAAGGACTTTGAGACGGAGAACAACTGTAAGGTGAATCTTTCTTACATGAGTGATAATGCTGATGCCATCAATAAACTGACAGCAGGCGGCGGTGATGAATATGACCTGATCATGACATGTGATGCTTACATGAAATCCCTGATCGCAGGCGGTTATGTTGAAGAACTGAATCTGGACAACATTCCGAATTCATCCAACATCAACGATACATACTGGGTATCCAAGGGTTACTGTGTACCTTATCTGATGAACTACATCTATGTTGTATATGATTCAGAAACATGCCCTGTTGAAATCCACAGCTACAATGATCTGCTTCAGTCCGGTCTGAAGATTTCTACAATTGATGGTGCAAGAAACCTGTTCCCAATCGCACTTGTTGCCCTTGGTTATGATCCTAACTCCACAAATGAGAGTGAAATCGCAGAAGCTTACGAGTGGCTGCAGAAGTTCAATGAAAATGTTGTTGCTTATGGTAATGCAGAACAGAACCTGACAAATGGCACAGCGAATGTTGCTGTTACATACGATGGTAATGCTTCATGGGCTATGAAAGAAAAGAACACAATCAAAGTTGCAGATTTCACAAGCGATCCGATCCAGCTTGGTATTGACCTCTTTGTTATGCCTAAGGGTGCAAAACATGTAGATCTTGCAGAAAAATTCCTGAACTACATCTGCACAGCTGAAGTTATGGCTAAGAACCTTGAAGAGTTCCCATACTCCTGTCCGAACGATGCAGCCGTTGCAGCAGCATCTGATGATTACAAGAACGACCCTGCAAGAGATTTCTCTTATAAGGAAAATGTATTCTTCCAGGAAGATGTTGGCGATGCGCTGACAATCTACAACGACTACTATCAGAAACTTAAAGTTGGTGAATAAGCCGATTTGATAATAGGGTGGACCGCTCTTCTGATTGAAGTGGAGTGCGGTCTAGGAAAATAGAGGCCCCAGAACGGAGTTTATTCAAACACAGGCACGTTTGCACTGCCTGGTGCTGAAAGTCCAGTAGACTTTCGTTAGCACCGACCGGAGTGGAATGCAGACTCATGCTGGAAGCACCTGTTTTTGAATAAGCTCCGTTCGGGGGGCCTTTTTGTCTTTGACCGCATTCCATTGAAGGAATTTAGGCGGTCCAACTGGCATCAAAGACGTACTTTGGTCAAATTTCCTGATTAAAAAGCTTGCAACGGAGCTTCTTCTGCTGTATGATGAGATAGGTTATTTTTTTGACATTATTTAAGAAATGGAGATAAAGATTATGCTGAAATTTGATGAACAGAAGCAGCTGGACAGCGTCAATGGTGCTCTGGCTCTTCGCGGTCGTATTGAAGAAATTGTTGATGCTATTTGTGCTGAAGGCTACAAGAATATCTGCTGGCTTGGCATTGGCGGTACATGGGCTTCCGCTCTGCAGGCTGAAGTGCATATGAAGGAGAAATCTGCTATTGAACTTTTCTCAGAGAACGCAGCTGAGTATGTGACAACAGGCAACAAGCGTGTCGGCAAAGGCACAATTGTGATTCTGTCTTCTGTTACAGGAAGCACGATTGAGATGGTTGAAGGTGTGAAGAAAGCACAGGCTGACGGTGCCAAAGTATTTGGTTTCATTGATAAGGCAGAAGCTGAACTGGCGAAGATGGTAGATTATGTGATTTCTTATCCAGCCAATGAACAGCTGAAATTCTTCATGGTTGCAGACCGTTTCATGAAGAATGCAGGCGAGTTTGAAGATTACGATGAATATTATGCAGAAATGGATGCACATCTGGCTCAGGGTCTTGTAGATGTAGAGAAGGCTGCAGATGCATTTGGTGCTGCTTACGCTGAAAAGCACTGCAATGACAAACTGCATTACTTTGTAGGCGCTGGCAATCAGTACGGCTCTACATATTCTTATGCAATGTGTTATTGGGAAGAACAGCACTGGCTGCGTACAAAGTCTATCCACAGTGCAGAATTCTTCCATGGTATGCTGGAAGTTATTGACAAGGATACACCTGTAACTGTATTTGTCGGTGAAGATTCCCAGAGAAGACTCAGCGAAAGAGTTGCAGCATTCCTGCCAAAGGTATGCGCTAACTACACAATTATTGATACAAAAGATTATCCGATCAAGGGTATCAGCGAGAAATACCGCGGCAGCATCAGCCATCTGATCAGCCATGCAGTTACTCAGAGAATCGATGCGCATATCGAGAAGATCAACTGCCACCCAATGGAGATCAGAAGATATTACAGACAGTTTGATTACTAAAATATAGACAATCACGATGAAGAGGCAGTTTATTGAGACTGCCTTTTTCAATATAATTCACAAAACAACAAAAGTTGGGAAATGATATTTCCGATGATTGAAAAATAAGAGAAGGGAGGCGGAAGCTGTGGAATTAGGACTTTTTACCTGCGGCTATCAGCGTTATCCGTTAGAACAGGCCTTTGAAGATGCCGGTCGCTTTGGATACGATTACATAGAATTATGGGGCGGTTATCCGCATGCTTACGTGGAAGATTTGTCCCTTACGGGTGTCAGAGAAGTTGAAAGACTTGTTCAAAAATATCACATACCGGTGAAATGTTTTACACCGGAACACAATGCTTATCCGTTTAATTATATGACCGGAGATGCTTTTCAATGGGTTCGATCCATGAATTATCTGGAAAAAGCCATAGAGCTGACTGCGGCTATGGGAGCTTCGAAGATGTTGTTTTCAGCAGGCCATGCCGGTTATCGGATGTCGGTACAGGAGATTGATGAGAGACTTCAGAAAAGTCTGGAACGTCTTGTACAAAAGGCAGAGCAGCAGAGTGTTACATTGATACTTGAACCATTGACGGTTTATGAAAGCAATGTGATCACTGGACTGAATGATCTGGAACGGGCACTGGACAAAGTTGATTCACCAAATCTTGTCGGTATGTGTGATTTGGCGGTGCCTTTTACGACGGGAGAGCCAGCGGCTGAGTATGTGCGAAGACTTGGCAGACGTTTTGGATATCTGCATGTGATTGATAATGATGGCGTCAGTGACAGTCACATTTTACCGGGAGAAGGAAATATTCCTCTTGAGGGAATTCTTCGTGAGATCAGGCGTGCCGGGTATGACGGCTGCGCGACTATTGAACTTGTGACAGGGTATTTGAAGGAACCTTCAGTTTATGCGGAGCTGGCAATAGAGCGTATTCGTGAAATGTTAAAAAATGAGTAACAGGAGAAATATTCGTATGAAGAAAATAAGAATTGCAGCAGCTGGTGACAACTGCATGGATGTTTACGATAAAGAGAATAAGGCTTTCCCGGGAGGCAATCCTGTGAATGTGGCAGTTTATGTGGCACGTCTTGGCGGTGCATCCGCCTATATCGGACCGGTGGGTACAGATGCTTACGGTAAGCAGATGATGGATGCTATTCAGGGCAAAGGTGTGGATGTTTCCCGGATGAAGATACTTGAGGGAACAACGGCTGTGACCCACGTGGAGATTGTGGATGGCGACAGAGTGCTTGGTGATTATGAAGAGGGCGTCATGGCGGATTTCAAGCTGGATGAGGAAGATATTGATTTTCTCAGTAGTTATGATATGGTTGTTTCCGGTCTCTGGGGCATGATTGAGAATGATCTGCCGGTTTTGAAGGAAAAAGGAGCAACAGTAGCCTTTGATTTTGCCACAAGACCGGATGATCCGGTATCCGTCAAAGCTATTCCGTATGTAGATTATGGTTTCTTTGCGGATGATGACAAGGATGAAGAAGAATTGAAGAAAATGCTGATTGACCTGCATACCAAAGGACCGAAGGTGATTGTTGTTACCCGCGGCGAGAAGGGCAGCATGGCTTATGACGGCGAGAAGTTTTATTATGGCGGTATTGTGCCCTGTGAAGTGGTGGATACCATGGGAGCAGGCGACAGCTTTATCGCAGGATTTCTTTATGCTATCTGCGCGGGAAAGGGAATTCAGGAAGCTATGGCGGACGGTGCGGCTAACAGCAGTGTGACCATTGCCTATTCCGGCGCTTGGTAGGATACAAGCAGAAACAGGAATTTGAGTGAATAATGAGCCAAAACCTATGTGAACAATAAAGGATAGAATGCGGCGATATAAATGGTATTAAATTTAAGAAAAAATATACTGATTCTGAATGATTTGTCTATATCCTGCCGGCTGATTCGTTCAGACAGACGTTCTTTGGGGCTTGAGATAAGAAAAATTCCGGAGGGCGGAGCGGAACTTCTGATTCGTGCACCAAGGCGGATGAAGATAGCGTATATTGAATGGTTTATCAATGAAAAAGAACGGTGGATAACTGAGAAATATCTGGCTGCACTTGTGGAAAAACCACGTCCGCAAATGATGGAAATTCCGGAATATGTGACGGAACAATGGCTTCGGACAGAAGGGGCTGAAAGATTCCAGCAAAAGACGGCTTTTTGGGCGGCGAGAATGAAAGTGACTTACGGAAGGATCACGATCCGTGATCAGAGAACACGGTGGGGAAGCTGCAGCAGTCGGGGAAACCTGAATTTTAACTGGCGGCTGCTTCTGATGCCGGAGAGGGTTATGGATTACGTGATTGTCCATGAACTGGCCCACCGACGAGAAATGAACCATTCTGCGGCTTTCTGGCAGATCATCGAAACGTATCTGCCGGATTACCGGGAACGGCGGCAGTGGCTGAAAGAAAATGGCGTTCGGTATGCCGGGCCTGTTGAACTGCCGAAGCACTAGAGTAAGCAGGCACTGAAATTTTCAGATAAAATGACTGTCGAATTCTGTTAAGCAGCCCCAGGCTTTTTCTCAGGAATTTGAGAAAGCATAATGGCGGCAAACATCAGCAGACAGCCGCAGAGTTCTTTCGGAGACAGATACTGATGCAGGATGATCCATCCTGCCAGCAATGAAAATGCAGATTCCAGACTCATAAGCAATGAGGCGATGACGGGATCTGTATTTTTTTGTGCCACAATCTGAAGTGTATAACCAATAGCACAGGAAAAGGCACCTGCATAAAGAATTGGCTGCCATGCGGTCAGAATGGAATGGAGATTCGGTGATTCTGTCAGTAAAGCAGGAATGCCACAGATAATACCGCAGATGAAAAACTGGATACAGGACATACGGACGCCGTCTACCTTTGGTGAAAAATAGTCCACAATCATAATATGGAATGAAAAACAAAAAGCGCAGATCAATTCCAGCAGATCGCCTTTATTCAGTGCGATACTGCCTGTCATACATAAAAGATATAATCCCACAACGGAAAGGCCGACACTGATCCAGGCCAGAGCGCGGACTTTTTTGCCGAGAAACAGTCCGAGGATTGGGACGATGACAATGTACATGGCAGTGATAAATCCGGCTTTTCCCACGGAAGTGTAGGCGATGCCGATCTGTTGGAAAGAGCTGGCAACCGCAAGACAGATACCGCAGAGGATACCGCCGATGATCAATGTCCGTCTGTCGGAGGAGGATACGTTGGCAGCAGGATCAGATGCAGGATCTGTGGAGGCAGATGTCCGGTTGGTTTTGTCGATCAAAGGAATAAAAAGCAGCAGGACAAAAGCACCGATAAAGTTTCGGACGGAGTTAAAGGTAAAGGGACCGACATATTCCATTCCGACACTTTGGGCGACAAAAGAGGCGCCCCAGATAAAAGCTGTTAGTAGAAGCATGAGGTTGCTGTGCAATTTTTTTGAATTCATTTTATGTTCACCTCTCGTAATTTGTTGTGGTAAAGTATTGCAATAAGGTTTATAATAGCACATGTATCTATAAAAATAAAAGAAAAAAGCATAAAAGTTGGAAAAAACACTTGATTATCGACAGAAATAGTGTATTTTATGTAATTAAGAAAATATTTCGAATTAATCGGAGGATTGAATCATGAAAATCGTTGTAAAATTTGGCGGCAGCTCTCTGGCAAGTGCCGAACAGTTTAAGAAAGTTGCAGATATTATTCACGCAGACCCTCACAGAAGATTTGTTGTTCCTTCTGCACCGGGCAAGCGTTTTGATGGAGATACAAAAGTTACAGATATGTTATACGGATGCTATGATCTGGCAGAAGCCGGCAAGGATTTTGATGGTGCACTGGCAGACATCAAGGCCCGCTATGATGAAATTATTGAAGGACTTGAGCTGGATCTGACACTGGACAAAGAGTTTGAGACAATCCATGAACAGTTCCGTCTGAAAGCCGGAAGAAATTATGCGGCCTCCAGAGGTGAATATCTGAATGGTATCGTGCTGGCCAATTATCTTGGTTTTGAGTTCGTTGATGCAGCTACAGTTATCCGTTTTGATGATGCAGGCAATTTTGAAGCAGACAGAACAGATTTGATTTTGTCTTCAAGATTGAAAGATGTTGAATATGCCGTTGTGCCTGGTTTCTATGGGGCTCAGGATGATGGTGTGGTGACAACTTTCTCCAGAGGCGGTTCTGATATTACAGGTTCTATCGTGGCAAAGGCTGTCCATGCGGATGTATATGAGAACTGGACAGATGTTTCCGGTTTCCTTGTGGCGGATCCGAGAATTATCAAGAATCCTGAAGCGATTGAAGCAATTACATATAAGGAACTGCGTGAGCTTTCTTACATGGGCGCATCTGTACTGCATGAAGATGCTATCTTCCCGGTACGTAAAGAGGGTATTCCAATCAATATCCGTAATACCAACAAACCGGATGATCAGGGTACATGGATTGTAGAAAGCACATGTCGTAAGCCAAAGCACACGATTACAGGTATTGCAGGCAAGAAAGGTTTTGCATCTATCAACATTGAAAAGGATATGATGAACTCCGAAATCGGATTCGGCAGAAAAGTACTGCAGGTATTTGAGGACAATAATCTTTCATTTGAACATATGCCGTCAGGTGTCGATACAATGACTGTGTTTGTTCATCAGTCTGAGTTTGAGCACAAAGAACAGCAGGTCATCTCAGGTATTCACCGTGCCGTTCATCCGGATCTTCTGGATCTCGAATCCGGTCTGGCATTGATCGCGGTTGTAGGTCGGGGTATGAGAGATACACGTGGCGTGGCAAGTAAAGTATTCGATGCACTGGCCAAGGTGAATATCAATATTAAGATGATCGACCAGGGGTCCAGTGAGTTGAATATTATCATTGGTGTGAAAGAAAAGTATTTTGAAGATGCCATTAAAGTCATCTATGATGCCTTTATTACAGGCGCAAATTAATAGCAGATATGAGATATCTGGAATGTATTGAACAAAAAAGGGGGCATTGCGTATGAAGAAAATGGGGAAATGGTTGTTAAGTTTCATGGTTGCTGTATCACTGACAATGCCGGTGCTGGCAGATGTGAATGTGCAGAGCACAGGAACAGAGTTTGCATCAGAAATCGGGGCAGCAGAATTACAGGCAGACACAGAGCAAGCAATTGAATCACAGACTGAAGCAGAACCCGAGTCGCAGACAGAGGAGCAGACAGAGAAGCAGACAGAGGAGCAGACAGAGAAGCAGACAGAGGAGCAGACAGAGGAGCAGACAGAGGAGCAGACAGAGGAGCAGACAGAGGATCCTGTAGATGTTGAACTGGATGATTACCTGAATACATCGGTTGTATTACAAAATGCTTCCAGTATTGGGTTTGACAGGGTGCAGATTCAGTGGCAGCCATTTTCGCTGTTGGAAGTGGAAGGATACCGTATTTACAGAAAGACGGCGAATTCCAAGTGGGCAGTACTGGCGGACGTGACAGATACTTCCTATATAGATACAACTGTTGAAAATGGACAGAAGTACACTTATACGGTTCGTGCAATACAGACTTTTGAGGGGATCCGATATCTTAGTCAATATGATAGGAACGGCGTTGGGTGTACAGCAGCACCAGCGGCACCGGTTATGAACAGCCAATTAAATGGTTATAGCTGTGCGGTGCTTACATGGAATATAGTAGAGGATGCAGATTTTTATCGTGTTTATGTCAAGGATACTGCCAGCGGAAAATGGAAAAACACAGCAAAGGTGATTGGAACATCCTGCCAGCTGACTTCTCTTGTATGCGGCAGAAAGTATACTTATACGGTTCGTGCTTATCAAAGAGTAAACGGCAGGGAACTTGCCAGTGATTATAATGCTCAGGGTATACAGATTCAGACTGTTCCGGATACACCTGTTTTGAATATACCGTCAGCTAATAAGGACGGCAGTGTGAAGGTTAGTTGGCAAGCGGCAGCCGGTGCTGCAGAATACAGAGTTTACCGTAAAATCGATGCACAAGGTTCCTTTAAGCTGATAGGGATAACGAAGAATACCGATTATACCGATAAGACAGCCCAGGGAGGTCGAAAAAATACCTATACTGTGAAGGCTACGGCAATATCCGGTCAGGACAGATCCTACAGTGATTATGATCACAAGGGTGTTTCGATCAACGTTAAATTAGGTGCTCCGAAGCTGAAAAATATTTCTGCATCCGGCTATAACAAGATTACAGTTGGCTGGACTTCTGTGGATGGTGCTGATGGTTACAATATTTATCGTAAAGAAGCCGGCGGATCTTGGAATCGCATTGTACAGGTAAAGGATGGTCAGAAAACATCTTACATTGACAAGACGGCAAAGAGCAGCAAAGTCTATATTTATACCGTTCGTGCATACTGTCAGGCAGATGGACAGACATCTCTGAGTGATTACAATAGAACAGGCGTGTATTGGATTGATACACCGAAGATGAAATCAACGCAGGTTTATTCAGAGATGAGTGAGCGTTATCATGGACAGGTAGAGATAACAACTATGTCTGGTTGGTATGAAGTAGATGGTGCTGATGGTTACTATGTTTATCGGAAGATTGGCAATGGTAAATGGCAGAAAATAGATGAGGTATTGTCTACAAATAGTGTTGTCGGTTTGATTATGGAACGAAATCTGCCTTCCGGACAGACGTATACATATACTGTTCGTGCGTACTGCAAAGTGAATGGTAAAATTATTCTTGGTGGTTACGATTCCAAGGGATCATCAGCAACGACATAACATCAGTCGGAAAACATATAACCACAGTAGGAATTGCAATTGACGCTTATTTTCGGATATGATAAAATAACTGAGAAAAGCTTGGTACGAAGCCAACTGTGAATTGAAAGAGACGATATATAAAGATAATTATAATTGTTCATAGCAAGTTTTGAATAGTTAGAATAAATAAAAGGCCACGAAGGCGTTTAAGAGTGTATAGCCATATGTGTGAATGATGGTTTGACTCAGTGCGTTTTCGTGGCCTTTGTTTATGTATGGGAGAGAAAAAATGGACGTTTTAAAATTACTGGAAGATGTGAAAAATGACAAAGTTTCACTGGAAGAAGCAGCAAAAGAATTGAAACAGCTGCCCTATGAAGATCTTGGATTTGCCAAGCTGGATCACCATCGCCAGATCCGATCGGGTTTTGGAGAAGTCGTCTTCTGCAGCGGTAAGTCTGATGAGCATCTGCTGAAGATTTACGAGACATTTTATAAAACAGATACGGAGGTTCTTGGAACACGTGCTTCTGAACATCAGTATGAACTGGTCAAGGCTGTTATTCCGGAAGTGACCTATGATCCGCTTTCAAGAATTTTGAAAATTGAGAAACCGGGCAAAGAGAAAATCGGCCGCGTTGCTGTGTGTACAGCGGGTACAGCAGATATTGCTGTGGCTGAAGAGGCGGCACAGGTAGCGGAATATTTCGGAACGAATGTTGACAGATTTTATGATGTTGGTGTTGCAGGTATTCATCGTCTTTTTGCAAAACTGGAAGAAATCCGTAAAGCGAACTGCATTATTGCGGTAGCAGGTATGGAAGGTGCTCTCGGCGGAGTTTTAGCCGGACTGGTGGAAGTGCCTGTTATTGCGGTTCCGACATCCGTTGGTTATGGTGCGAACTTCGGCGGTCTGTCAGCACTTCTGACTATGCTGAATTCATGTTCCAACGGGATTACTGTTGTCAACATTGATAATGGTTATGGTGCGGGCTATATCAGTACCCAGATTAACCGCCTGGCAGTAAAAGCTTATAAGCCTGAATAAATATCAGGGATAGTTATTTGCTTTGGGTAATACAAAATATACATGAATAATTCAACAAAAGGGGATAGAAGAATGAGTAAAAAAGTATTATATCTGGAATGCTTTTCCGGTATCAGCGGGGATATGACAGTTGGTGCATTATTAGATCTGGGAGCAGATCCGGAGATTTTAAAGCAGTCACTGGATTTATTGCATGTGGAGGGATATGAGATAAAAATCGGCAGAAGCAGCAAATGCGGTATTGATGCCTGTGACTTTGATGTTCTGATTCCGGATCAGCCGGAATATGATGAGGGTCATATGCATCATCACCACCATGAAGATCACGACCATGCCCATGAGCATCATCACCATGATGAGGATCACGAATATGATCATGAACACCATCACCACGATGAAGATCATGACCACGCCCATGAACATCATCACCACGATGAAGATCATGATCACGCCCATGAACATCACCGCCACGATGAAGATCATGATCACGCCCATGAACATCACCACGATCATGACCATGCACATCATCATGCACATGTACACAGAAATATTCATGATGTATTTGCTGTCATTGACAAACTGGAGAATGAACATGTCAAAGAACTGGCCAAGAAGATGTTTATGATCGTTGCTGAAGCTGAATCAAAAGCTCATGGATTGCCAATTGAAGAAGTACATTTTCATGAAGTAGGGGCCATTGACTCTATTGTCGATATTATCAGTGTTGCAGTTTGCGTGGATAATCTGGGTGTAGATGATATTGTTGTGTCTGAATTATATGAAGGTTCCGGTCATGTACATTGCCAGCATGGTATGATGCCTGTCCCTGTGCCGGCTACAGTGAATATTGTGGCGGCCAATCATCTGCAGATGAAGATTACAGATGCTCAGGGTGAGATGGTAACACCGACAGGTGCAGCTATTGCAGCAGCACTGCGTACACAGGATCATCTGCCGGAAGATTATCAGTTATTGAAGATTGGTCTTGGTGCCGGAAAGAAGGACTTCCCGAAGGCAAATGTTTTAAGAGCGATGCTTCTTGAGACAAAGGATCAGGTTCAGACAGGCAGTGAAGAGGATATCTGGAAACTGGAGAGCAATATTGATGATTGTTCAGGTGAGGTTCTTGGGTATACGATGGATCGACTTCTTGCGGCCGGTGCAAGAGATGTGTGCTATGCACCGATTTATATGAAGAAAAATCGTCCGGCCTATATGCTTCATGTATTATGTGATGGCAGTCAGATTTCAGAAATGGAAGAGATTATTTTTAATGAGACCACAACTATCGGTATTCGCAGATACAAGGTTGAACGTACCATTTTAAAACGCCATGAGGCAAAGGCAAAAACAGCTTATGGTGAAGTAGAATTAAAGATCTGTGAAAAAAATGGTACGGTTTATCGTTATCCGGAGTATGAAAGTGTTAAAAAGCTCTGTGAAGCAGCAGGGGTGCCGTTCAAAGTTGTGTATCAGGCAGCCTGCGAAGCAGAAATCAATGAATAAGGGGTGGCAAAGCAAGGAGAAGTTTGAATAGTTACATAAGTATTCAATGAAAATGTCTAATAGGCATCGAATGGGAGCCATAAAAGAGGGGAATCAGACATGGAAATCAGAACACGTTTAGTGAACTATATGAAAGAATTGGGAGATAAAGATCTGTGTGTCGCTTTTTCAGGGGGCGTGGACAGTTCAGTTATCTTAAGAGCAGCCTGTGAGGCGGCAGCGGCCAATGGTAAAAGTGTTTATGCAGTAACATTTGAAACAAAGCTTCATCCGAAGGCAGATCTGCCTCAGGCCCAGAGAGTTGCCAAAGAGGCGGGAGCCATCCATCATGTGATTTATGTCAATGAGCTGGATAATGAGGAAATGCTCAACAATCCGGAAAACAGATGTTATCTCTGCAAAAAATATCTGTTTCAGAATTTACTGGCATTTGCGGCTGAAAAAGGCATTGATACGATTATGGAGGGTAATAATGCCGATGACCTTCATGTCTATCGGCCGGGAACAAAGGCTGTCAAAGAACTGGGGGTTTTAAGCCCACTGGCAGAACTGGGTATCACAAAAGCCCAGGTGCGTGAAATTGCGGCGGATATGGGACTTTCTTGTGCCAGCCGTCCATCATCCCCTTGTCTGGCTACAAGATTGCCGTATGGCACACCGATTTCATTTGAATTGCTGGAAAGAGTAGATGCAGGTGAACAGTGGATGAAAGAGCAGGGATTTCCGATTGTCCGTCTCCGTGTACATGGTGATATTCTGCGTATTGAGATAGAAAAGGAACGTTTTGCCGATTTTATCGCAATGTCTGATCAGATTACGGCTAAAATGAAGGAGCTTGGCTTTGCTTATATTACATTAGATGCTGAAGGCTTTCGTTCCGGCAGCATGGATGTACATATCGTGAAATAACAGATAAAAATATAAAAGACAGCGTGTAAAATATACTGTTTCAAAAAGGCAGACAAAAATCTGACGATTGAGAGGTAGTACAAAACACGCTGTTTTTATGTATGGAATAATTGTCATTATTCGGTACAGTCTGAAGTATTTGTTGCTGAAGGCGTAAGAATACGATTCAGGACGATTTACATTTCCAAGTAAGAGGTATGGATATAAGGAATAAAATCCGGTGTAATAAGTGGACGATTTTCACAAACCCGCAGTGGATTGTCCTGCATCAGTTGTTGGGCGGTTTCTTCTGAATATGTATGAGAGATATATTGGTAGATTTCATGCATCTGGGGTGTACGTACAGTTGCCCTATGAGCATCGCTGGCAATAAAGGAAATCATCCGGTGATCCAGAAGGAAGTGGGCGGCAATTTCAGCGTGACGGCCAAAGTCCCCGAGAAAACTGTCTTTATTGCATTGCAGAAAACATCCGTATTCCAGCCAGTTTTCCACCAGCCAGGGAGCATCCTGGATGCAGTTATAACGTTCGGGATGTGCAATGATGGGAATTTTGCCGCTTTGCTGAATATCCTCAAGGCGTGCGCTCATCCAGTCGGGGTGGGATGTAAAATCGAATTCTGTCAGTAGATAGTTTGAAAAATTGAGTCCGACCAGCCGGCAGTCATGGATTAGTGCAGAAATATCATCTGTGGTAAATACTTCCATCCCCGGAAGTACCCGCAGAGGAATATGTGCCTGATGGATGGCGGTCTGCAGGTTTTGAAAAGCAAGCATTAAGTTCGGTCCATAATAGTTGTCAAAATATCCGGGTATATTGCAATGAGGTGTAAGAATCACTGTATCAATGCCGCTGGCAGCGGCAATTTCGGCCATATCAAGGCTGTTATCAAGAGTGGGTGAACCATCATCAAATGATGGCAAAAGATGGTTGTGGATATCAATCATAAAAATCTCCTTTATGTCTATCATAGCATACATTGATTTTAGCTGAAAATGAAAAATAACGCAAAATTCTTCAATATGTGTAATCTATTTGACAGTCGATTTGAAGACAGGTATAATGAAAAATATCAATGTAGATTTGGTTTTTCAGGAGGAGAGATATGAAATTCAGAAGGCAAAAAAGCTTTGTTGCAGCTATATTATGTGCATCGATGATAATGCCAAATTGTGCATGGGCAGGAGAGGTTGATCAGTCAAATCATGCCGTGGTTCAGGAAACGCAGGATACGTCTGAGGAGAAGATATTTGAAGAAAGCTCAGATGCTACAGAGAGCACTGAAACAATAGAAAACACGGAGACTACAGATGCCGCAGAGACTGAGGTGGATACGGAAGAGACAGAAGTTGTGCCTGAGACACGGGATGATGCAAATGAGCCGCAGACAGAGCAGACGGAGACATCAGAAGAAACATCCGATCAGGCAGAGACGGATGAGACCGATGATTTGATATCAGAGGATCAGGAACAGAAAGAGGGCCTCGTCAAAGAAGATGATGGTAAGATTTACTATTATGAAAATGGTGAGAAATTTACAGACGGCTATAAAGAAGTAACGGACGAGAATGGAAATATGACGTATTACTATTTCCAGGAGGATGGTTCAGCTTTTACATCAGGTTTGAAAAGTGTTGTGATTAATGGTGAAAGATACGGATATTATTTCCAGAACAACGGCCAGGCCTATGTGAATGGCCTTTTGGAATGGAAAGATGATGACGGTAAAGTTTACTATTATTACTTCCAGAAAAATGGCCGGATGTATGTGGGAGGCTATAAAGGAATCAATACCAGAGCCGCAGCGGATAATAGCGGTAATGTAACACCGATTGATGATCATACAACACATTACTATTATCTGCAGCAGAATGGTCAGGCTTATACCGGCGGATTTCTTGAGTTTGTCCATACAAACGGCAAGACCTATTATTATTATTTCCAGAGTAATGGCCAGGCTTATACCGGCGGTTACAAAGGTATAAACTCAAGGGCCTATACAGATGGGAAGAATGAAGTTAAGAAAATCTCAGACAGCAAAAACTATTATTATTATTTCCAGAACAATGGCCAGGCATTCAGAAATGGTCTGCTCGAATTTGTCCATACAAACGGGAAGACATATTATTACTATTTCCAGGACAATGGTCAGGCCTATACCGGTGGTTATAAAGGAATTAATGCCAGGTATTCAGGAGATGCCAAAAACAGTGTTAAGAAAATAAATGATACGAAGACATATTATTACTATTTTCAGAACAATGGCCAGGCATTCAGAAAAGGCCTGCTTGAATTTGTCCATACGAATGGGAAGACTTATTATTATTATTTCCAGGAAAACGGACAGGCTTATACAAAGGGATACAAAGGTGTCAATACCCGTTATTCCACGGACGGAAAGAGTGCTGTTAAGAAAATAAACGATTCCAATAAATATTATTATTATTTCCAGATTAATGGTCAGGCCTATACCGGCGGTTTTCTGAAGTTTGTCCATACGAATGACAAGACGTACTATTATTACTTCCAGAGCAATGGCCAGGCCTACACCGGCGGCTATAAGGGAGTCAATGTAAGAGCTTATACAGATGGTAAAAGTATGGCCAGAAAGGTCAGCGACAAAACAGGCTACTACTATTATTTTCAGAGCAATGGCCAGGCTTATACAAAAGGCTACCTGAAATTTAAGCATACCAATAATAAAACATATATTTTCTATTTCCAGAGCAATGGTCAGGCTTATACCGGCGGATGGCTGATTTCGGGAGGAAAGAAATATTATTTTGATTCAAAAGGCCGTGGTTATACCGGTCTGCAGAAGTTAGATGGTGAGAGATATTATTTTAATAAATCAACAGGTGTGTTGGAGTGGACAGGGCGCAGATACCAGAATCCATCCGGATATTATCAGATTCAGGAATCCTCAATTAAGCTTTCAGGAGGAGACTATGAATTGAATATTGGTTATGAAGGGCTTCGTGTTGCCTGGGTTATTCGTGCTCTGGGTCTGGGCAATGCAGTTGGCATGAATGGTGCTTATTACAGCCAGAATGTAAAAAATGCTGTTATTCAGTTCCAGAAGAAACATGGACTTACAGCAAACGGTATTACCGGACTGAAGACATGGAGAGCACTTGGATATACAGACAGTCAGTGGTACAAACTGGGAGCTTATGCCTCACCGCTTCAGGTTGATATTTACAGCAGCAGGGCAGATTGTATTGAAGCAATGATCTCCAGAGCGTATGATTATCTGGGTGATGATTACGTCATCGGAGCATCAGGTGCTCCCGGGTATGGTGTTGACTGCAGCGGCCTTGTTATGCAGGCGTTGTTTGCAGCAGGAATTGATATGTCTCCAATCAATCCGGTCCGTCATGCACATCCGGGTTATGAGTATGAATCACAGAATATATGGACCTCATCAAAATTAAAACATGTATCTTATGGAGACAGAGAGCGCGGAGATATTATCATCTACTGCAATTCAAGTGGTACAGTCATTCATTCTGCGATTTATTTAGGCAATAACCAGGTCATTGAATCATGGCCGAATAAGGTACAGGTTTCATCTTTAAAGGACAGCAGACATCCATATGTCAAAGGTGTCTTAAGAGTATTTAATTAAATGTAGCATATTTTATCATAGTGAATAAAGAAGGAAATGGTCAAATGAATTTAAAAAAGAAACTGATGGCATTTGCAGTATCTATGGGTGCAATGATGTTGGTTGTGTCACCGCTGCCGGTTCGGGCAGCGGAGGTTGACAGTCAGTCTTATTCTGTCTTAGAAACAGAGATTGAAAGCAATGAAGTATATATGGATACAACTTCGGATGAGCAGGGGAAGATGGCTGGCAGCGCAGAATCGACAGTGCCGGCAGATACTGAAGAGATAGCATCAGGAGAAGTACAGGAATCACAGACAGAAACAGTAGACAGCGAAACAGCAGACAGTGAAACAGCAGACAGTGAAACAGCAGACAGCGAAACAGCAGAATCTGATGAGACGGACGAGACAGATGAAACTGTTCAGGAAGGCATTGTTACTGATGCGGATGGTTCTATCTACTACTATGAAAATGGTGAAAAGTTTACAGGCGGATATAAGGAAATAGCAGATGAAGACGGCAATACTGTTTATTACTATTTCCAGAAAGACGGCCGTGCTTACACGAATGGCCTTTTGGAATTGACTGATGACGAAGGAACGATAACTTATTATTATTTTCAGAGCAACGGTCAGGCCTATACAAAGGGTTATAAAGGCGTTAGTGCAAGAGCATCGGTTGATGCAGAGGGAAACATAACACCTATTGATGATGATACGGTTTACTATTATTATTTTCAGAAAAATGGTCAGGCTTATACAGATGGCCTTCTGGAATTTGTGCATACCAATGGAAAGACATATTATTATTATTTCCAGAGCAACGGTCAGGCTTACACGAATGGTTACAAAGGAATTAATTCCCGCGCTTATACAGACGGCAACGGCGAAATAGAAAAAAATCCTGACCATCGGGTATACTATTACTATTTTCAGATCAATGGTCAGGCCTATACAAATGGTGTCCTGAAGTTTGTGCATACCAATGGAAAGACGTATTACTACTATTTCCAGAGCAATGGTCAGGCTTACACAAATGGCTATAAAGCATTGAACTCAAGTGCCTATACAGATGGAACCACATTAGCACAGAAGGTAAAAGACAACAAAACGTACTATTACTATTTCCAGAAAAATGGTCAGGCTTTTAGAAATGGTTTCCTGCAGTTTGTCCACACGAATGGAAAAACCTATTATTACTATTTCCAGCCGGATGGCAAAGCCTTTACAGGCGGCTATAAAGCGGTTAGTACCAGATATTATACCGACGATAAAAATGTGATCAAAAAAGCATCTGATACTAAGCAGTATCAGTATTACTTCCAGAGCAACGGTCAGGCCTATACAAGGGGTTATCTCAAGTTTGTACATACAAACAAGAAAACTTATATCTATTATTTCCAGACAAATGGACGTGCCTTTACGGGCGGATGGAAAAATGCCGGTGGTAAAAGATATTATTTTGATACACAGGGGCATGGTTATACAGGTTGGAAGAAGGTAAATAATAAGACGTGCTATTTTAATGCTGACGGAGAGGCACAGCGAGGATGGTCGAAAGTCAAGGGCAGTTGGTATTATTTTGATCTGAATAGCTGTGAAAAGATGTTTGAGTCCTCTGTTTTACATAATGCCTGGCTGAAAATCAATTCAAGGAGCAGCAGCACAGATTATTATATTGTTGTAGATCGAGACAATACAAGAACGATGATCTTCAAAGGCTCAAAGGGACATTGGATTCCGATTTATGACTGGAAGTGTTCTGTGGGAGCACCTTCAACACCAACTGTAACAGGTACCTTTACTGTGGGAGCTAAGGGGTACAGCTTTGGTGATGGTTATACTTGCTATTACTATACTCAGTTCTATGGGGATTATCTCTTCCATTCTGTCTTATATCATGAAGGTACATTCAATGTCAGAAATGGCAGACTTGGTGCACATATTTCTCATGGCTGCATAAGACTTAAGATTGAGAATGCAAAGTGGATTTATGACAATATACCGTCCAAAACAAAGGTATACATTTATTAAGTGAATAGAATGAAATGACGGCCATAGTTCCGATGCAGTGATGGAACTATGGCTGTTTCAGGAAAAATTAATAACGTTTATTGTTGAATAAAGGAACATAAAGAGAAAATGCTAAAAGGAAAGTTAAAGAAAAAAGCAATAGCCTTTGTTTTGACAGCTGTGTTGGCAGCAGAAGTTTGTGTGCCTGCAAATCTGGTTTATGCAGACCAGACAGAAAAAACGATGGCGGAGACAGAAGAAGCGGCAGCGAAAGCAATGATAGAATCGGAAACCGAAACTGAAATTGCAGCAACGGAAACCGAAGAGATATCCGCTGATAGTGAAACCGAAGAACAGATGACTCAGGAAGAAACGGAAGGGTATGCCGATCAGGAAGAAACAGAAGCAGATGAGAATCAGTCAAATATAGATATGAGCCGGGTTACATGGGATGATGTGCCTTCTATGGGATGGGATGACCCTGAGGGCAATACAGAAGTAAGACAAAGTGCTGAGACTTTTGATACGGAAAATGGAATTGCTTTGCTTTCAGCCAATAATGAAAAAAAAATTAAGGCGTATGGTATTGATGTTTCACAGCATAACGGTGATATCGACTGGGAAAAGGTAAAGAATTTTGGCGTTGATTTCGCGATTATTCGAGTTGGCGGCCGGGGATATGGTTCTGCAGGAAATATTTATAAAGATGATGATGCACAGAAAAATATTGAAGGTGCATTAGCAGCCGGCGTGAAAGTTGGTGTTTACTTCTTCTCAACTGCATTAAATGAGCAGGAAGCCATTGAAGAGGCAAAGTATACATGCAGTGTGATCAGAGATTATGATATCAGTTATCCGGTTGTGTATGACCATGAGGGTTATGATCAGAAAGAATATCGTAACTATGGTCTGAGCAAAGAAGTGCGGACAAAGTCGGCGATCGCGTTCATGAATTATGTAGAAGACCAGGGTTATGAGTCAATGATCTACAGCAGTGCTGCTCATTTCAGAGATGAGTCAGCATGGATGACCAGTGAACTTGACCAGGAGTATGGTGTATGGGTTGCTCAGTACTGGCAATATGAAGATGAGAATGGAAATTTGAAGCAGTATTCAGATTATGAAATGGCCAGAAATAATCCAACAAGTTATAATGGCAGATATACAATCTGGCAGTTTACTTCAGAGGGAAAAGTAGATGGAATCAATAGCACAGGCGTTGATATGGATATTGAATATTATGATGATGGTTCCGACAAACCATCATTGGATACACCACAGCTGATGGGGGCAGTGAATACCAAAGAGGGAAATATTCATGTGACATGGAAAGAAGTGAACGGTGCAGAGGGCTATCGTGTTTATCGAAAAGAACCGGGGAAATCCTGGAATCGAATCGGAGAAACGAATGGTGTATCGGCGGTTGCTTTTATTGATACAGATGCTGTCGGAGGAAAGGATTATATATATACAGTCCGGGCTTATGATTCGGTAGTGCTGAGCAGATACAATGAAGGATTAACGGTGAGATGTCTGAAAACGGCTAATATGATATCTGCGAAGGCTGTATCCGGCGGTGTTCATGTACAGTGGGATGCCGTAACTGGGGCACAGGGATATTATATTTACAGAAGAAACGAAGAGACTGCGTATCAGAGAATCGGACATATTTCAGGCAATCATGTGACAGAATATGTTGATGACGGAGCAATCAGCGGTAAAAATAATATTTACACAGTTCTGGCATATTATGGTACTTCAAAAAGCAATTATAACTCGGATACGTCATTATATTATTTGAAAGCACCTGTGATTGAAACGACTGTGATGAAGGAAAATGCTGTAGAAGTTCAGTGGAGCCGTATCAGCAGTGCAAAAGGATATTGTGTATACAGGAAAACAGAGGGCGGTAAATGGACGAGAATGGGTATAGCAACAGGGGAGAGTGCCTGTAGTTTTTCTGATACATCGGTAAAAAGCGGCAGTACTTATTCATATACAGTTCGTGCCTATGATGATAATGCCATGAGCATCTATGACAGTCAGGGGAAGATCATGTTTTTGTCACAGCCGCAATTGACCGGAATTTCGTCGACTGGCGGCGGTATTCAGATTAGATGGACGAAGTGCAGCAACGTTGACGGTTATATCATCTACAGAAAGGAATCCAATACTGCCTGGGTAAGAATTGCCAAGACAGTAGGTGCGTCTTTGGAAAGCTATACGGATGATTCGGCAGAGTCTGGAAAGGTGTATACTTATACAGTGAGATCCTATAAGGCAAATAACATGTCCGATTTCGACAGAACCGGAGTCCCCGGAAAATATACGGAACGGCTGCTGAGGTATGTCACAACAGGTGATGTCTATTACAGAACAGGACCGGGAACCTCCTATGCCACAGCAGGTATTTTGAATTCCGGCAAAAGCATTGGACTTGTATCCGGTTATAGTAAAAAGGCCAATGGCTATACATGGTACAAGCTGAGAATGAATGGAAAGTATTATTATATTGTTTCTAATTATGTAAAGAGAGTCTGATGGAGAGAAAGTGAAGACCGTTATTATAACAGGTCTTCACTTTTTCAGTTGATTTATAAAGACAGATATAGTATGATAATCAGAGGATTTCATCTTATTTGCCGGAGATTCACGCTCCTGCAAATGGTGATTAATCGGGAAATTGGACTCGGGAAGAGAGTCTTAAAAGTAAATTGAGGAGGCGTCATGTGAACAGATTTATAAAAGATACAAAGAAATACTGGAAATATACCATTTACGCTGCAAAATCTCAGTTAAAAACAGAGGTGGCAAACTCCTATCTGAATTGGATATGGTGGATTCTTGAGCCGTTTTGCTTTATGCTGATTTATGCGTTTGTATTTGGGTTAATGTTTCATCATAAAGAACTCTATTATAATGCCTATATTTTTGTTGGTCTTGCTGTATGGGATTTCTTCAACAGGTGCATTAAGAGTTCGGTCAGAATGGTAAAGCGCAACAAATCAATAGTTTCCAAAGTTTATCTGCCGAAGCATACATTGATTATGTCAGATATGATGGTGAACGGCTTTAAAATGCTGATCTGTTTTGCCATTGTTGTTGGTATGTTGGTTTTCTTTCGTGTGCCGGTGGATGCTCATATTTTGTATGTTATTCCAATACTGATCACAGTTGTTTTATTTACCTTCGGATGCTGCTGTATTTTGCTGCATTTGGGAGTTTTTATTGAAGATATGTCCAATGTTATTAATATTGCACTTCGTCTTGTGTTTTATTTGACGGGTATTTTCTACAATATCCGCAGCTTCCCTGAACCGTATCAGAGCCTGATTTTAAGAGGCAACCCTTTGGCACTGTTGATCACGGGACTGAGAGATTGTGTATTGTATAAGTCAACACCTGATATGCCATGGCTTGGCATCTGGTTTTTGATTTCACTGGCATTGTCCGTATTTGGTATCTGGAATATTTATAAAAACGAAAACACATATGTAAAGGTAATATAGTATGGAAGAATATTCAATTACAGTCAGAGATTTAAAAATCCGTTATAAAAGTGTACAGGCCTATTCTATTAAGAAAAGCCTGCTGAGATTAAAGGGTGTTGACACAGAGGCTTTTGAGGCTGTGCGCGGCATCAGTTTCGATGTAAAACAGGGAGAGATCCTTGGTATTACCGGCAAGAACGGAAGCGGCAAGTCTACGCTGCTTCGTGCCCTGGCTAATATTTTTTCGGCGGATGAAGGCAGTATCGATCTTCATGGACATTCTGTTTCATTACTGGCGATCGGTGTCGGCTTTAAGAATGAAATGACGGGCCGCGAAAATATTATGCTGTCCGGTATGCTTCTGGGCTTCAGTGAAAAAGAAGTTCGTGAGAGAATGGATGAAATTATTGATTTTGCGGGACTTGGTAAGTTTATTGATATGCCGGTACGTACCTATTCCAGTGGTATGTACTCGAAATTGGCCTTTTCAATCACTGCCATTCTTGAGACAGACATTATGCTCATTGATGAAGTCCTCAGTGTTGGCGATGAGAAATTCAAAAAGAAGAGTTATGCAAAAATGAAATCCCTGATTTCACAGCGCAACAGAACTGTTGTTATTGTATCTCACAATTTGAAAACGCTTGAGGAATTATGTGATCGTGTGATGTGGATGCATGAGGGCAAGATTGTAAAAATTGGAGAACCGAAGGAAGTTTTACAGGAATACAGAGAGTTCATGAAGTAATATGCAGCGCGTGATGCAGAGGGACAGATATGGAACAAAAAATACTGGAAAAATTAAAAATGGTTAAATTCGGGGACTTAATACATATATTTAAGTTCCTGTTTGCTTTGCTGCCGGCAATGTTTTTCAGGAAAAAACATAAAGACCTGTGGCTGATCTGTGATTATGAAATGGAAGCCAGAGATAATCCGTACTGGCTGTTTCGTTATATTTGCAAGCATCACCCGGAGCAGGAGGTGGTGTATGCGATTAATTATCATTCTCCGGATTACCGACGGGTGGCAAAACTTGGTAAAACAGTGCCTTATGGCAGTCTGAAGCATTGGATTTATTATCTGACAGCCAGCAAGAATATCAGTTCTCAGAAAGGCGGTAAGCCGAATGCGGCTGTATGCTATGTTCTGGAAGTGTCAGGGCTGCTGAAGAATACAAGAGTTTTTTTGCAGCATGGTATTATTAAGGACGATTTGTCTTATCTGTATTACAAGAATACAAAAATGCGCATGTTTGTGTGTTCAGTTCCGAGAGAATATGAATTCGTTCGGGACACATATGGCTATCCGAAAGGATATGTGCAGATGCCGGGATTATGCCGTTATGATAATCTTTTCCCTGTAAAGGGGAAGGAACGCATACTGCTTGTTATGCCTACCTGGAGAAAATGGATCGCTCATACGGTTTCGGATTCGGTGGAATCGGTGAGCAGTTTTAATGAGACGGAATTTGCGAGGGCATGGAAGCATTTTCTTCATGATCCGAGACTTCAGAAGATTCTTAAGCAGGAAAATATGAAACTTGTTTTTTATCTTCACAGGAATATGCAGAAATTTGCACCTCATTTTCAGTCATTGAGTGATACGGCGACAATTGCTGTTTGGCCGGAATATGATTGCCAGAGGCTGTTGAAAGAGGCAGAGTGTCTGATTACAGATTATTCCAGTGTAGCTATGGATTTTGCCTATATGAGAAAACCGGTTCTGTATTATCAGTTTGATTATGAGCAGTTTAGAAAAGGTCATATGGGAGAAGGTTACTACGACTATGAGCAGGATGGATTTGGCCCGATTTGCAGTAATGAAAATGAACTGATACAGGCTTTGGAGAAAACAGCATCAGAAGATTTTTGCATGGAACATCAATATACAAAACGTTGTGATGCATTTTTCTATTATCATGACAGAAACTATTGTAAACGTAATTATGAGGCTATTAAGAAACTTAAATGATGAACAGGACAGATATGGGGTGAAGAAATGGGAAAGATACGCAGGAAGAAACCGATAGATTTTGTAATCATCTGGGTAGATGGCAACGATCCTAAGTGGCGTGCTGTAAAGAATCAATATGATCCGAATCCGGAAGCAGGTGAGGATGATCAGGAAGTGCGGTACAGAGATTGGGATAATCTTCAATATTGGTTCAGAGCAGTTGAAAAATATACACCGTGGGTACGTAAGATTCATTTTGTAACATGGGGACATTTACCATCATGGCTGAATGTGAATCATCCAAAATTGCATATTGTGAATCATAAGGATTATATTCCTGAGGAATATCTGCCGACATTCAATTCACACACAATAGAGATGAATCTCCATCGCATCAAAGGATTGTCGGAACAGTTTGTTTATTTTAACGACGATATGTTTATTAATAAGCCGATGAAGCCGAGAGATTTCTTTGTTCACGGCAAACCATGTGATACGTTTGCTATGGACTGCATTTACTTTGGAAAAGGCAGTGCAGGACCTTATAACGGCAACGATATGTCTGTTATCAATACACATTTCAACAAGAAGGAAATGCTGAAGAAGAATTTTACAAAATGGTTCAGACTCCGGTACGGCATTAAGTATCTTTACAGAACTATGGTCCTGATGCCATGGGACTGGTTCCCGGGTTTTTATTACCATCATTTACCGAACAGCTTTTTGAAATCTACTTACAAAAAGGTTTGGGAAGCAGAGCCGGAGATTTTGGATGCAACCTGCAGATGCAAGATTCGTTCAGCGACGAATGTCAATCAGTGGCTGATCAAATACTGGCAGCTGGCCTCGGGCAATTTCTATCCAAGAACGCTGAAGATCGGACGCTGCTATCATATCAAAGATAAGAATATTTATCCGCTGCTGGATTCTATCAGGAATGGTACGGATGCGATGATCTGCATTAACGATACAGATAAGACTGTTAATTTCGAGGAAAAGAAACAGCTGGTTATTGATGCTTTTCAGGAAAGATTGCCTGAGAAATCATCTTTTGAGGTGTAAGCATGGGAAGAAAATCTGAAAAGAAGAAAATGGAGCGCCGGATTATAATATCAGGTGTGGAATATCAAATAAAAAGAATCAGATTTAACAGCTTTGAAGGAAGAGAGAATGGTTTTCAAATACAGCTGGCCATTTATCCGCGAAAAAAATGGAAGTTTGTTCTGTATGACAAAGATATTCAACAGGCAGTATCCCTGAATCAGGTTGAGTATAACGGCAAATATATTGTTGTCAGAAATTATCATGAAGCAGTTATGGACGGCGATGTCCGGGAAATCCATCGCTATACATTTATGGCTTTAGATGAAGACAGAAAAATAGCGGTTGTTTTTGGCTTCAGCAAGCGGATTGATTCGGATGATTATGACAAAATGTCCGAAATGCTCTTTTCAGAACGAATGGGAACAAACGATGATCATTGCTATACGGAGGGAATTTTCTATCTTGGATATTATGAGAAGATTATTCGTTTAGTTATTCGCAGTGAATCGCTGCATTTAAACGACTTTCTTGCTGCGAAAGTTACGGATCTTCAATTGAAAGGTGATTTTTTGTCACTTCAATTTGCGGTGAAGGATTATGGATATGAACCGGTGGATGTGTGTATACAATATCGTAATCCAATAGAACAAATTCGGTATTATTTTAATCTTCAGACAGAAAAAGCCGATGGGGTATACAGCGGTACGGCAGAAATTCATTTGAAAGATCTGAAATTGGCACAGTTCTATTGGGATATTAAGGGGACAGCAGTTAAAGATGATCATGAATATGAATTAAAACTTGAGAATAGAGATTTATGGATGCATAGAATGATGTATTTAAAACAAATGCATTATTTGTATGCGGATGGAAACATTGTTTATCCATATAAAACGAAATCCAATGAATTTGCACTGCAGTTCAGACCGAAGACAAAAGAGGACAGTTGGTTCTTTATCATGAAAGAGTATGCGGCACTGGCAATTTATTATCTGATGCGTCCGGTGTGGAAAAAGAAGAATATCTGGCTCGTTTATGAGAAATATTGTGTGATGGCACAGGATAATGGATTTTATTTTTTCAAATACTGTATGGAAAATCTGCCGGAATCAGAAAAAGACCGAATTTATTACGTCATTGATAAGAAGGCACCGGATTACCAGTATGTTCGACAATATGGAAGGCATGTATTGAATTTCCTCAGTTTAAAGCATATGGTTTATCTCATGGGTGCAAGAGTGTTGATTTCTTCGGATACAAAGGCCCATGCCTATGCATGGCATTCACCGAATTCTATTTATCGCAATATGCTCAAACGTAAAGAGAATGTATTCCTTCAGCATGGTGTGATCGCGTTCAAATGTTGTCATCAGGGTTTGAGGAAGAAGAGTGTCAATGCTTCTAATTTATTTGTGGTTTCTTCAGATGTTGAGAAGAAAATTATTTTAGATAATTTCGGCTATGATGATAGTGAAGTCATTGTTACCGGACTGGCGCGCTGGGATGTTTTGGAAGATAAGTCTGTCGGACAGGAAAGAGAGATTCTTTTGATGCCGACCTGGCGAACATGGTTAGAAGAAGTTTCAGAAGAAACATTTAAGGAAAGTGATTATTACAAGCATTATATGAGCCTGTTGAATCATCCGAAGCTGTTGGATATTTTGAAAAAATATAAGATCACCCTTAATTTTTATATTCACCCTAAGTTCAGGGAATATATCAGTACTTTTAAGACTGACGGCAAATATATCCGATTGATTCCTTTTGGTTCTGAACCACTGAATGAATTAATGATGCGCTGCTCAATGATGATCACCGATTACTCCAGTGCTGTCTGGGATGTGTTTTATCAGGGTAAACCGGTTGTATTTTATTTGTTTGATCTGGAACAATACAATCAGGTTCAGGGAAGTTATATTGATATGGAGAAGGATGCATTTGGCGATGTGGTGCATACTCCTGAGAAATTAGCTTCAGTGATTGAAGAATATACAGTGCGTGGTTTCGAGGAAAAGAAGCAGTACGGGGCCATGCGAAGTGAATTGATCAAGTATATTGATGACAAAAACAGTGAGCGAACCTACAATGAAATTATCAGGCGTTATCCTTAAGCTTACGATAATGTGACATTTTAGGCTGAGCTATTGATTTTAAATGATGGATTTGCTATAATTGAGTAAAATAATGATTTGGTTTACAGAAAAGATTAAATTTTATAAGAAAGAGAGAAAAGAAAATGCCAAAGATTTCTGTTATTATTCCTGTTTATAATGCTGAAAAATATTTAAATAAGACATTAGAGAGCATTTTAAAACAGTCTTTGAAAGATATCGAAGTTATTTGTGTGGATGATGGTTCAACAGATAGTTCTGTTGAAATTATTCAAAGCTTTATCAAAAAAGATGATCGTGTAAAACTGATTCGTCAGAATAATCAGCATGCAGGAAGTGCAAGAAATACAGGTTTAAAAGAGGCTCAGGGTGAATATATCCATTTCATGGATGCAGATGATTATGTTTTGAATTATGCATATGAAGCAATCTATAACAAGGTGATTAAATATGATCTGGATTGTCTGAAATTCAGTTCTGTTGTGTATGATGTAAAACAGAAGGATACTGTTGATCTTCCTGCGTTTACATTAACTCGTCTCAGACCGGGTGATTTTAACAGATTGCTTACATTGGAAGCGGGCAGTCCGATTTATAAAGTGAATGTTGCACCATGGAATGGTGTATACCGACGTACTTTCCTGGAGAAGAACAATATTGTATTTAATACACTGTTTTGTGTGAATGATCGTTCCTTCTTCAACAAAGTCATCACAAATGCAGAAAGAATGATGATTGCAAGAGACCGCCTGGTTGTTCATCGTGTGAACATGAAAGAGTCGCTGGTCGGCAAGCGTGCAGAACATTTTGACTGCCATTTCCGTTCTATTGAGATTGTATCTGATCAGTTAGTGGCTGATGAGATTGATGAAGAGATTAAATTATTGATCATGCAGAAGGAATTCAAAGATCTTTTTGCATGGTACGTAAAATTCGCAGATGATTCTGTATTAGGTCAGCGTATTAAGCATGAGACAGAAGCATTTGTAAAGAGTTATCAGGGATTATATCCGGAATTACTTTATAAGGCTTACAAAGAGGCATGCAGAACAGTATTTAACGGTGTTGTTGTACCGGAAGAACCTGAAATCCTTAAAATCTGGCAGAAACGCTGCGATAAACCAAAGGTATCTGTTGTACTGCCGATTTATAATGTAGAGGATTACCTGAATGAGGCTCTTTACAGTCTGACAATTCAATCATTACATGAGATGGAATTTATCTGTGTGAATGATGGTTCAACAGATGGCTCTATGGCAATTATCAAGGAATATGCATCCCTGGATAAACGATTCAGAATTATTGACAAACCAAATTCAGGTTATGGTCATTCTATGAACAAAGGTATCGATGCTGCCAGAGGTCAGTATCTTGGTATTCTTGAGCCGGATGATTTTGTACCATCCAGTATGTTCAGAGCTCTTTATCGTATTGCGTCAAGAAATAATCTGGATTTCGTTAAGGCGGATTTCTATCGTTTTACAGTGAATGAAGACGGTTCACTCAGAAAGAGACGCTTCAGCCTGACAGACAAGCAGGAATATTATAATTGCCTCATTGACCCGAGTGAGAATATTGAGACATTCAAGTTTATTATGAACACCTGGAGCGGTATTTACAGTCTTGATTTCCTGAACAAATACCATATTCGTCATAATGAAACACCGGGCGCCTCCTATCAGGACAATGGTTTCTGGTTCCAGACATTTTGCCGTGCGAAGAGAGCATGGTTTGTTAATAAACCATATTATATGAACAGACGTGATAATCCGAATTCTTCTATGTTCAACAGACAGAAGGTTTATTGTGTCACAGAAGAATATCGTTATATCTGGGATTGGATGAGCAAAGAACCGGAACTGATCAAGAAGTATTCTGCTATTTTCTATATGAAGAAGTACAGCAATTTCATGGTAACCTATCGCCGTATTGCAGAACCTCTGCGTATGGAATATCTGCATCATATCTGTGATGAGTTCAGGAAGCCAATGCAGGAAGGCAAGCTGGATGAAGAATTATTCGGGCCTGCTTTCTGGAAGCAGATTAACGAGATATTGGCCGATCCGGAGGCTTATTATGCCAAAGTAAGAGTTTCTGTTATTATTCCGGTATACAATGCCGAAAAATATATCAGACAGTGCCTGGATTCGTTGCTGGTCCAGAATAATCAGAGAATAGAAATTATCTGTGTGGACGACGGCTCAACCGATAACTCATTGGCTGTTTTGAAAGAATATGAAGAAGCACATCAGGAAGTAAAAGTTATTATTCAGAAGAATGCAGGTGCAGGTGCTGCTAGAAATAATGGTATGAAGTATGCAACAGGTGAGTATTTATCATTCCTTGATGCGGACGATTTCTTTGAACCCGATATGCTGTACCGTGCATATCTTAAGGCTTCAGTCAATGAGAGCGATATTGTTGCTTTCAGAAGTGATCAGTACCTTGAAGGAAAGAAAGTTTTTACCGGTGCACAGTATACGATCAATACGAATCTTCTTCCGCTTGAGCAGCCTTTTGCAGGTCTTGATATTGAACAGGATATCTTTAAAGCATTTGTAGGCTGGGCATGGGACAAATTATTCAGAACGGAGTTTGTCCGCGAAACAGGCCTGCAGTTCCAGGAACAGAGAACAAGCAATGATATGTATTTCGTATTCTGCTCGATCATTAAGGCAAAGAGCATTGAGACAATGAATGCGGTTATGGCTCATCACAGACGTGATGAAGGCTCTTTATCTGTTACCCGTGAACAGAGTTGGGAATGTTTCTATCATGCATTATGTGCTGTAAGAGATCAGCTCAAAGAATGGAATCTGTATGACCAGATTGAAAGAGATTTTGTTAATTATGCACAGCACTTTACACTCTGGAATCTGACAACATTGAAGGGTGCTTCTTATTTCAAATTATATAAGAAGATTCAGGAAGAATGGGCAGCAGATCTTGGTATTACAGGACGCGATGCAGATTATTTCTATAATGAGGATGAATATGAAGAAATGCAGACTGTTTTAAACAGTACACCGGAAGAGTTCCTTTTCTATAGAATGGATATGTTCAGAGAGCAGTTGGACAAAGCAAACTCAACGGCTAATGGACTTCGTTCAAAGATCGGTTCTCTGAATAATGATGTTAAGAATCTGACCGGAGAGAAGGAAGTACTGAAACAGGAAAAACAGCAGTTAAAGAAACAGAACGAAGAAATCCGAAACAATCTTGTATGGAAAGTCGGCAAGAAGGTTTCAAGAGTTCCTTCAAAATTAAAATCTATAACAAAAAACAGAAAGTAAGGATAGATAAAAATGAAAATTGCAGTTGCAGGAACAGGTTATGTTGGTCTTTCGAATGCTATTTTGCTGGCACAGAACAATGAGGTTTATGCAGTAGATATTATTCCTGAGAAGGTCGAAATGATCAATCAGAGAAAATCTCCGATTGTGGATAAGGAAATTGAAGAATATTTGTCAGAAAAGAAATTAGATCTTACAGCAACACTGGATGCGGAAAAGGCTTATAAGGACGCTGAATTTGTCGTTGTTGCAGCACCAACCAATTATGACAGCAAGAAAAACTTCTTTGATACATCTGCTGTGGAGAATGTGATCGAGCTGGTAATGAAGTACAATGACCATGCCATTATCGTGATTAAGTCAACTATTCCAGTTGGATATACCAAAGGAATTCGTGAGAAGTATCATACAGACCGTATTATTTTCAGCCCGGAATTCCTGAGAGAGGGTCATGCCCTATATGATAATCTTTATCCGTCAAGAATTATTGTCGGAACAGATATGAATGATCAGAAGCTTACTGAGGCAGCACATACATTTGCCGGACTGCTTCAGCAAGGTGCCATCAAGGAGAATATAGATACACTGTTTATGGGCTTTACAGAAGCAGAAGCAGTGAAGCTGTTTGCAAATACGTATCTTGCATTGAGAGTCAGCTATTTTAATGAGCTGGATACCTATGCAGAGATGAAAGGCCTGAATACAAAACAGATTATTGATGGTGTATGTCTTGATCCGAGAATTGGCTCCCATTACAATAATCCGAGTTTCGGATATGGCGGTTACTGCCTGCCAAAAGACACAAAACAGCTGCTTGCGAACTATCAGGATGTGCCGGAAAATCTGGTGGAAGCTATTGTAGAAGCCAATCGTACTCGTAAAGACTTTATTGCAGATCGTGTGCTTCAGAAGGCCGGTTATTATGGCTACGATGAGGACAATACCTACAATCAGACAATGGAGAAGAAAGTGACTGTCGGAGTATACAGACTGACAATGAAATCCAACAGTGATAATTTCCGTCAGAGTAGTATCCAGGGTGTTATGAAGCGTATCAAAGCAAAAGGTGCAGCGGTGATTATTTATGAGCCGACCCTTGAAGACGGCACAACTTTCTTTGGCAGTCTTGTTGTCAATGATCTGGAAAAATTTAAGAGTGAATGTGATGCGATCATTGCCAATCGTTACAGTGAAGTGTTGGATGATGTCAAAGATAAAGTTTATACAAGAGACATTTTCAACAGGGACTAGACCTAAAAGGAAAATGTATTGCTGATAAACGAAGCTGCTGCATAATGTGGACATTATTGCAGCAGCTTGTTGTTTTACTTTTATTTCGTTTAAGAGGTAATAAATTAAGATGCAAAAGAAGAGAGTGTTATATTTTGATGTATTAAATATACTGGCCTGTATTGCAGTTATCAGTCTGCACCACAATGGTGTTGTGCATACTTATTCGAATTCATGGACATGGAAAACAGCATTGATCGTGGAGACGGGTGCTTATTGGGCGGTGCCGGTTTTTCTGATGCTGTCCGGGGCCACATTGATGAATTACAGAGAAAATTATGATACAGTAACATTTTTTAAAAAGAGGTTTTCCAGAGCGGTGATTCCGTTCTTTTGCTGGAGCGGGATTGTCTTGATATGGAAATTGATGACAGATCAGTTTTCTTTTGACTCGATTTCCATCAAAGCGGTGATCAATACGATGCTGAATTATAAGATGGAAAATGTTTACTGGTATTTCCCACTGTTGTTCTCTATTTATCTGTTTATGCCGATTATTTCCAGGCTGGCGGATCGGAGATACAGAAACACACTTTGGTATGCTGTGGGGGTTATGTTTATCTGTCAATCTACGATTGTGCCGCTGACAAAATTATGCGGCATACAGTGGAATGGCAATTATGGTCTGCCGATCAACAGCTATATCATTTTCGTTTTTCTTGGCTATTTGCTTTCAACATCCAATTTCAAAAAAGCCACGAGATACAAAATTTACGCAGCGGGGATACTGGGATGGATCATCAGATATGCCGCTATTTATGTTCTATCAACTCATGATGGTGAAAAAAATAAACTGTTTTTCAACTATGGCTATTTTCCGTCAGTGATGCTGGCATGTGCGGTATTTGTGCTGATTAAGGCGATTAATTGGGAAAAGATTTATGAAAGACTGTATATCAATGCCGGAACTGTGGCAAAAATATCATCGTATAGTCTGGGTATTTATCTGACTCATCGTATCATTATGTATTATGAACTGAAAGTATTGGGGCTTTTTGACATTACCAACAGCAGTGTGATCTGGAGAACTTTATTTATTTTTGTGACATATCTGGTTGCCATGTTTTTTGTGGCGCTGCTGAAAAAAATACCTTTGGTTGAGAGGATTGTTCCGTAAAGGAAACGTAAGAAAAATGTAATAATATATAACATATTGATTGTGCTATAATATAAAAATATATACGGAATGAATAGGAAAACGGAAATGGAGAATAAAGATATATTCGATCGGATAATGGAGCTGGGAATATTGAAGCCATTTTATCCGATTTATCATCAGCATAAAGAAATATTATTGTATTTGTTTTTTGGTGGATTAACATTTATTGTCAGCATTGGTTCTTATGCTTTTTTTGAAATTTCTATAAAGCTGGAACCGTTGATTGCGAATATATTTTCATGGATCCTTGCAGTTTTATTTGCATACATTACAAATCGCATATGGGTCTTTGAAAATACTGCCAGAGACTTTGTGGATATTTGTAAAGAGATAAGTTCATTCTTTGGAGGAAGAATTGTAACTCTTGTCATAGAAGAAATTATTCTGTATGTCGGTATTGAAATCTTATCCGTTAACAGTATCGTTGTCAAAGTTATTGGGCAGATTATTGTTATTGTTTCAAATTATTTTATAAGCAAGGTACTGGTCTTTAGAAGCAGATAGCAGAAGAACAAAATAGTCAGAGGCATAAAAAGATGGAGAGAACAAGCAGAAATATAAAACCTTATGCAGCGGGCATCATTACGGCAGCAGCTCTTTCTGTATCACCCAAGATATCAGAAGAAACAGGGCTTTTCGAAAAGATATTATATGAAATGAATGGCATCGGATTACGGGAGACTTTGCTGGCGGCGGCAGTGTTCTGTCTGTATGTCAAATACTGGTCTGTTATTAAACAGAGACAGAATTGGGTGACTCGCTGTCTCGCAGGATTATTTTCAGTGTTTACATTAATAGGGATGAGCTATTCCTATCTGAAAAATTGGAATTTTATTTTTGGTGACTGGCAGCAGTTCCTAATTGCCGCCTTAACCGGAATAGGGTATTATATTTTCTATAATGCGTGTCTTTGCCTGTTATATCATATCGGTATAAAACGTACTGCCGAACCAAAGGAGAAAGTGCGCAAACTGCCTGTCTGGATAGAAAAGAATTATGGCGTATTTTCTTTTCTGTGTATAGTGATTGGCTGGCTGCCATATCTGATCTGTTTTTTGCCGGGGTCTGTGGCTTATGATGGTTACCGGCAATTAAACATGGCCTTTGGTATCGAACAGATTTCAAATCATCATCCATGGCTGCTTACCGAATGCTTTTCTCTGTTGATGAGGATTGGAAGATGTGTCTCAGATAATTTCGGTGTATTTTTGATTGTTATTGTCATGTATGTCATAGAGGCTGTTTGTTATGCAGTTGTTTGTTCGAAAATAAAAAGCTGGGGTTCTTCTTTGTGGCTGAATGTAGGAACACTGATTTTTTTTGCAGTTCTTCCTGCATTTGGGGCATATGCACAGGTAGTTATGAAGGATGGAGTGTTTACAGCTTTTTTTGCGTTGTTTTTTGTTTTATACATAGAATTTTACTTGAAGTACATAAAACGAAAACAGCAGGATTCTGTTTTAAAAAGATGCTTTGCTTTGGGAATCGCAGAGTTGGCTGTTGCATTGACCAGAAATAATGGTATTTATATGGTCATGGCTTCTGACGTGGTCCTTTTGATTTTCATCATTAGGAAACGTCGTTTGCTTGTGACAGCGCTTGTCATGACGGTTGGCGTAACGATGCTGTATCAGTTTGCGGAGGGACCGCTTGCGTCTGCAGCAGGTGTTGAACCTGGTTCAGTGAAGGAAATGCTGTCGGTACCATTCCAGCAGACGGCTCGCTACCTGAAAGAATATCCGGATGATGTGACTTCAAAGGAGAGAAAAGCCATCAATAAAATATTGGATTATGATAAGCTTGCGGAAATTTATCAGCCTGAGAGATCAGACAACGTGAAGGACACCTACAAGAATAAAAAGGGCGGGCTTAAGCGGTATTTCAGACAGGCATGGCTGCCAATGTTTTTTAAACATCCAGATGCCTATTTTGAGGCGACATTAGAAAACACATACGGCTATTATTATCCTTTTTATAATTGCAATACACTGTCTGCCTATCAATTTTATATTCAGGACAAACCATTGGCAACAGGGTATTTCGATATTCATTATGTGATGCCGGAAAAAGTTCGGCAATTAATGAAAGGATATGCAGAGTTATATTCGAAAATACCTGTTTTAGCACAGCTGTGTAATCCGGCAGTTTATACATGGCTGCTGTTGATTATGAGTGGGTGGCTGTTTTATCGCCGAAAGGGAAAACAGGTTCTCTTTTTGGCAGCACCTTATTTGAATGTTGCAGTATGTCTGGTTTCACCGGTCAATGGCTATCTGCGATATGCGATTCCGTTGATGGCCTGTATGCCGGCGATTATTTATTGGTGTGTGGTTGATTGCAGTGAAGGACCGGAATGAAAACGGTTGTTGTGTGATGGCAGGAAACGTGTATATGTGGATTGAAAATAATACCGATAAAAAGGAGTGTTTTAGAATGGATATGGTTGCAGTACTGATTCCATGCTATAATGAAGCAAAGACGATAGAAAAAGTCGTAAAGGATTATTTGAAGGTTTTGCCTGAGAACAGTAAAATATATGTTTATGACAATAATTCTTCAGATGGAACAGGAGAAATTGCAGAAAAAGCGGGAGCAATCGTCAGAAAAGAATATCAGCAGGGGAAGGGTAATGTTATCCGGAGAATGTTTCGCGAGATTGATGCAAAGTGTTATATTATGGTAGATGGAGATGATACATATCCGGCTGAATACGCACCGGAAATGATTGATCGTGTGCTTAACAAGAAAAAAGATATGGTTGTCGGCGACCGATTGTCCTCAACTTATTTTACGGAGAACAAGAGGCCTTTTCATAATTTTGGCAACAGCCTTGTCAGAAAAAGTATCAATCTTCTTTTTGAGAGCGATATCAAGGACATCATGACCGGGTACAGGGCATTCAGCTATCAGTTTGTCAAAAGTTTTCCGGTTCTTTCCAAGGGGTTTGAGATAGAGACAGAGATGTTCATTCATGCTGTGGACAAGAACATGGCCATTGATAATGTTGTCATCAATTATCGAGACAGACCGGAGGGCAGTGTGTCGAAGCTAAGTACCTATTCTGACGGTTTTAAAGTATTGAATACGATATTCAGATTGTTCAGAACCTACAAGCCGATGGTGTTCTTTGGAATATTGGCTGCAGTTTTAGCTGTACTTTCAGGTGCCTTTTTTACACCGGTATTGATTCATTATTTGTATACAGGGATGGTGCCGGAGTTTCCAACACTTATTGTCAGCGGTTTTGCGGCAATAGCTGCGATACAGTCATTTTTTGCGGGGTTGGTATTGCAGACGATGCTGCAAAAAAACCATCAGGATTTTGAAATGGTTCTGGTTCAGAATGAGAATCATTATAAAGAATTGCTGCAGGCGGATGCACATTCGGAAAATTGAGGGGGAATACCAATTAAAATTTTATAAACATAGAAAGGATGAAGAAGGTATGAAAAAAAGGGGTAAATGGCTGCTTAGTATGGCGCTGATGGTGTCATTGGCGGTACCAGTATCAGCAGCACCGGTGAATTTACAGGATGTATCAGCAGTGGAGGCATCGGCAGATACAGCGGCGGATGAACAGTCGGCAGAAACGGGGGTGTCGTCGATTGAAGAATCTGCAGTCGGCACAGAGATGACAGAATCTGCAGTCGGCACAGAGACGACAGAATCTGCAGTCGGCACAGAGACGACGGAATCCACAGAGATACCGGAGACAAAAGAGACAGAACCAGAGACGAAGAAAACAGAACCAGAGACAAAAGAGACAGAACCTGAAACAAAAGAGACAGAGGACAATACCAAAACAGATCACGAGCTGATTGGTGAGATGATAAAAGCTTCTGTTAGCCTGAAATCTGCAAAGTGCCAGGCTTTCAATACGATAAAAGTTGAATGGCAAGCAGCGGCCGGGGCAGATGCAGACGGTTATGTTATTTACAGAAAAACTGAAAACAGCAATTGGCAGAGAATCGATGTGACAAAAGACAGAACTTATGAGGATACGTCGGTTGAGTATGGCCAGAAGTATTTGTATACCGTTCGGGCTTATAAGAGAGTTGCCGGCAAAGAATATCTCAGTCAGTATGACAAGAAGGGGATCGGCTGCAAAGCTGTACCATCGGCACCGAAGATGAGTGCAAAGGTGCAGGACGACCAGAAGGTGCATTTATCCTGGAATGCCATCGGAGGCACAGACACCTATAAGATTTACGAGAAGGATAGTCAGACCGGCAAATGGAAAGAATTAAGCCGGACAAAGAATACGTCGGCAGTGATCACAGCTGATGGCGGACAGACTCATACTTATACGGTTCGTGCGATTAAGCACATCAATGGCAAAGATGTACTTAGTGATTATGATACAAAGGGTACATCCGTGAAAGTTGGACTGGCTGCACCGACGCTTTCCGGAGCAAAATCTACAGGAACCAACAGTATTCAGGTATCCTGGAAAAAGGTATCCAGTACAGCATCTTACAGAATTTACCGTAAGGGCGGAAGCGACAAGAACTTCAAAGCTCTTGCGGATACAGCTAATTTGAATTATACAGATAAGACAGCAACGCCGGGTGTGACCTACACTTATACAGTAAAGGCTTATATCAAGAGCGGCAATCAGCGGATCTACAGTGATTATGACCGCAAAGGTGTTTCTGCATCATCCAGACCGTCTACGCCTGTTTTAAAATCAGCAAAGTCTGCGGGATATAACAGTGTAACAGTTACCTGGCAGGCCGTTGAAGGTGCAACTAATTATAAAGTTTACCGCAAAAACGGCAGTGCAGGTTATAAACTGGTTGCCACAACGGGCAAGACTTCTTTCACAGACAGCGGTCTGACCTGCGGTACAGCTTATACCTATACGGTGAAAGCCTATGTCAAGGTACAGAACAAGGCAGTTGAAAGTGATTATAACAAAAAGGGTCTGTCAGCAACACCGATGCTGACAACACCGACAGTGAAATCGGCGGCGCGATCAGAATATGATACTTCTGTCAGAGTTGTATGGAGTAAGGTTCAGGGGGCAGATGGCTACAAGGTTTACAGAAAACAGCCTGGAGGAAACTGGGAATGTATTCAGACAGCGGATAAAGATTGGTTAGATTTTGATGATTACTCTGCAGATGAGAATACAGTTTACATTTATACTGTCAGAGCTTATCGCAAGTCCAGTGGGAAGACATGGATGAGTGGTTACAATAGAACAGGAAAATATATGATCGATCAGGCAGAGCTGTCTTCTGCGATTAATGAGTCAGGCAAGAAAGAGATTATCGTCGGCTGGCATCATATTAAAGGTGTGGATGGTTACTATGTTTACCGCAAGGAAAATGGCGGCGGATGGAAGAAAGTCGGTGATTTTCCAGCTGAAGATATGGGAAATATTAATGCAGGGGAATTGATAGCTGGAACAGATTCTATTATTACAGAAGGTAAGTATTATACATATACGATTCGCGGTTACTGCAAGGCAAATGGCAATGTACAGATGGGCAGTTACGACAAAAAAGGCGTATCCTCAGCTTACTTGAAATTAAAGGCAGAGTATTATTCGAAGGACGCAGCTGACTTTTATTTTCATGCTATGAATGTCCGCATTACCAATAATTCGGGTAAATCGGTAACCTTCTATAACGATGCCGTATTTATGCGAAATTATGATGCCGTGGATGTGCAGTATATGGGAGAGTATGATGTAAAAACAGGACAGTCAAAAACGTATAATGAGAGTGAGATAAGCCTTAATCCGGGAAAGAGCAAAATAATACAGTATGGCGTGGGTAGCTGGGATGAAGAAAGTCTGGCACCTGGAGACGGTGTTCAGCTGCAGGCATTATTTAAATATGATGGCAGATATTATGTACTTGTAGTAACTGAAGATTATGCGGGTTTTGTAGGATATGATCAATAACAAATGGAAAACTTACCTGTCCTTAACTGAAAGATAATGGGTGAGCAAGTCTTAATTCATAAAGGGGCTGGCGCTGCGGCGTCAGCCCCTTTCATGTGGTATAGGCAATTCTGTTATAATATCTTATAATGCAGAAAGTTACTGCATGCTGGAAATCGCAGTTCCCGGAATGAATCAGCCTTCACGGTTGCGGTTGACTTATAAGGGAAAAATGTTAAAATGGGGGTACGGTATCAATAACAGAAGGAGCGTATTGAATAGAATGAAAGGAAATGGGAGACATCTGCTGGCTGTTCTTTTGACAGTCGGGATGATTATAGGGAATATGTCCGGGGCTGTATATGCAGATGAGATTCAGCCATCTGCGGCTTCTGAATCCGTATTGGAAACAGAAACATCGGATACAGCGGATGAAATTGTAGACTCAGAAGAAATTCAGTCGGAAAGTGACACCAGAGAAACAGAGTGGGATGAAACTTCTGTTGAAACAGAAGAAGAGAATACAGAAGAGACGGATTTTGAGCAGGAAACAGCGGAGAGCGAGAGTATGACTGTTCAGGAAACATCTGAAGATCAGTCTTATCAGATTACATCCGTGAAGAAGATATCACTGAAATATGATGATCGTTATGCATTTGATGAGCATGAAGAATTTGCGGGTTATGAAATTCAACGGATCGAGGATGAAACAGTTGATTCATACAAGGTCAGCGAGGGAAGAAAGACAAACTCAAAGGATGAGCATGTGCTTATATCGGGGCAGGATGCAAAGCATGATATCATTGCAGCAGGTACGGGAAGTGCGAAAGTTATTTTAGTTCCGGAGAAAACGGCGGAGGAAACAGAGACATCAGATACAGCGGAACAGGCGTTGGATGCAATAGAAGTTGATATCTCCGTTGAGGCAGCAACTCTTACGGTCATGTTTTTGACTGGTCAGAGCAACATGGAGGGATACAGCAGTGATGATACCGGTTATCATCCGGAAGATTCAGTTGTCTGTGAAGCAGGACAGGTGTATTCTACATATGTGCCGACGAATCGCAGAACATCAAGTGAAATTGGCAATGTGTCTTTTGGCAGCGTATGTACAGCAGATAATGCCGAAAGTTTTGTTGCCGGTTCGCTGACCGGTCAGCAGGCGGCAAACGGAAGTTCGTTGATCTATCCTTTGAATGCATTGACTGAAGAAGGCTCAGGTAAAGCCGGTATGGACGGTGCGCTTGCCTATGAGTGGCATGCATTAAGCAATGATAAAATCTGGGTGATCAATACAGCATACAGCGGTACCACAATCAATAAATGGCTGCCGGGCAATATGTGTTATGAGAGAGCAAAAGTAGTTTATAAACTGGCTGAGAAAACGTTGGATGCGGAGATCAAGGCCGGACATTATGTCGGTGGCAGCAGGCTGATGTTTTGGCAGCAAGGAGAAACCGATGGTCTTGTAGGAACAGACTATCAGACCTATTATGCGGACTTTGTACAGATGTATGAGGCCTTTCAGTCAGAGTTTAGCATTGATAAATGCGGTATTATTGTGTCCCGGGCGCATAACGGCAGTGAGAACAATGCAGAAGATATTGTTATGACAGGTGCACGAATGGCGCAGTATCTTCTGGCAGTTGACTCTGAACAGCCGGATATTTATATGGTCAGCAATGTCAATGAAGAATGGGTCAGTGACCATGGGGTGCAGCGATATTTTCAGGAGACCTATTCATCCGGTCATTTTACATATCCGCTGCGTGCAAATACAACCTTAACTGGTTTGCCATCGGCTGTTGTCGATATCCATGGAGGGGTTCATTATGCACAGGCAGCCCACAACGAAAATGGCCTGACAGCAGCAAAGTGTATGTATCAGATTATACAAAATACATCAGGAAATCCTTCTGCATTCTGGAAGAATATGGAAGGTCAGACAGTTGAAGGCGTTCAGTGCAATATCGGAGACCGGGTGCCTGCTGTGCCGGAAGTTTCACCGCTGTATTTATCTAAAAAGATTAAATTCAAAGTGGATGAAAGTTATCTGACTTCTCTCAATAGAAATGGAACATTTACGGCGATCAATGTAGGTGAAACTCAGATCAAAGTCAAAAACAGGGTCGGTATTTCTGTAGGAGCACTTCAGGTAGACATCAGCAGTCTTCCTGCCCCTAAGCTTACCAGTCTTGTCAATGAGAACAAAAAAACAATATTAAAATGGCATGCAGTTGACCATGCGCAGAAGTATATTGTTTATCGTAAAACGGCAAACAGTGGATGGAAGCGTCTAGGAGAGACTAAGGAAGAAGCATTTACAGATACGAATGTTAAACATGGAGAACAATACACCTATACTGTCAGAGCAGGGTATAATGAAAGCCTTGGTGCTTATGACCAGAAGGGGATGTCAATTGTTTATATGGATATGCCCGTCATTAAATCCATATCCAATATGGCAAAGGGAATCAATATTAAATGGACAGCCATCAATGGAGCAGATAAATATGCTGTTTTCAGAAAGCAGGCTGGCGGTAAATGGAGCCGTATCGGTTTAGGCGGCAGCACAAGCTTTACTGATACAAGTGCGGAGGATGGTCAGCAGTATATTTACACAATTGTAGCCAGAAAAGGCAGCAATGCCAGCGGTTATGACAGAAATGGGCAGTCTATCTATCGTTTGGGCGAACCGTCAGTTGTGATCAGAGGCGTAGGCAAAAACTTTATAGATGTCGGATGGAACAGAATCAAGGATGCAGATGGATATTATATTTATCGCAAAACCGGCAGAAACGGCTGGCAGCGCATAGCAAGCGTGAGCGGAGATAAGAATACTTCTTATAGTGATAAGAGCGTCAGCAGAGATCAGCACTATTATTATACGGTTCGTGCCTATAAAGGAAAAACAATCAGTACTTATAGTGCAGGACAGGAAGCCTGGTGTGTCAATCAGCCTTCAGCAGTTTCGAAGGTGAGTGCTGTCAAAAGCGAGTGCCGTGCAGAATTGAGCTGGACTGCTGTGGATGATGCTTCGGGATATGGTATTTATATGCGTGAAAGCGGCAGTGAGACGTGGAAAACGGTTAAGGCCGAGACAACAGGTACAAAATATACGGTTAAGAATCTGGAACCTGGGGTAAAATATGAATTTATGGTTCGCAGCTATACGAAGCAGGGCAAAATGAAAGCTTATGGTAAATACAGCAAAATTGTCAGTGCCGTCCCGTATGAGATTGTCCCGGATAAGCCGACAGGATTGAGTGCGGCAGCAGGCAATCAGAGCATTACACTTTCATGGAAATCCGCAAAGAATGCAACAGGTTATAATATATTTTATTATGATAAAAATACAGGAAATATGACTTCAGCAGGCAGCACAAGGAGCAGCAGCTGCACGATTAAGAATTTGGATAATGGGACAAAGTATTCTTTTGTTATCAGATCATATCGTCAATGTGATTCTCATGTAACAAGAAGCGGTTATACATCTGCCGTTACAGCGGTGCCTGATATGCGAAAATAGTGGATGTGGCTTAGAAATGTTTTAAAAGCAGTGAAGTGATTTAGGAGGAAAGCAGAACATGTATGATTATTTAATTGTAGGAACCGGTTTATTTGGTGCAATTTTTGCCCATGAGGCCATGAAGAAAGGCAAGACCTGCCTGGTTCTTGAGAAGAGAGACCATATCGGCGGCAATATTTACACAGAAGAAGTGGAAGGTATTCAGGTTCACCGTTATGGTGCCCACATTTTCCATACAAGCAACAAAGAAGTCTGGGATTACATTCAGCAGTTTGCAGAATTTAACCGCTATACCAATTCACCGATTGCCAGATATAAAGATGAACTTTATAATCTGCCCTTCAATATGAACACATTTTCAAAGATGTGGGGGATTGCAACACCTGCTGAGGCAAAAGCCAGGATCGAAAAACAGGTGAAGGAGGCCGGCATCACGGAACCGAAGAATCTGGAAGAACAGGCATTAAGCCTTGTGGGACGTGATATCTATGAGAAACTGGTGAAGGGCTATACAGAGAAGCAGTGGGGACGTCGTGCCACAGAACTGCCGTCCTTCATTATCAAGCGTCTGCCGGTTCGTTTCACATATGATAATAATTACTTTAATGATAAATACCAGGGTATACCTGTAGGCGGATATACGCAGATCATTGAAAAGATGTTGGAAGGCGCCGATGTGCGTCTGAATACAGATTTCCTTTCAGACAAAGAGGGATTTTCTGCTATGGCTCATAAAATCGTCTATACAGGCATGATTGATGCTTACTACGATTACAGTCTGGGTGAACTGGAATACAGAAGTCTGAGATTTGAGGATGAGATTCTTGATACAGATAATTATCAGGGCAACGCGGTTGTGAATTATACAGAGTATGAGGTGCCTTATACACGAATTATCGAGCATAAGCATTTTGAGTATGGAACACAGCCAAAGACAGTGATCACCCGAGAGTATCCGCAGGTATGGCATCATGGTGATGAGCCGTACTATCCGATGAATGATGAGAAAAACAATACATTATATAAGAAGTACCGTGAGCTGGCAGACAAAGAGGAGAATGTGATCTTCGGCGGAAGACTGGGAATGTATCAGTATTTTGATATGCACAATATCGTAGCTGAAGCTTTAAAGTGCACAAAGCAATATTTATAGAGGTTTAGTTGCTGTAAAGGAGGCATTCTTTTGAATAAAATCGGGAAATGGTGTTTGAGTGTATTATTGGCTGTAACAATGGCGATGCCGGTTTGGGCGGCACAACCTGCAGATCAGGCGGTATATACACAGATATCTGCATCAGAAACGGATAATGTGGGTCAGACAGAAGAAACAGGCGGTTTGTCTACAGGAGAGACGAGTACAGAAGAGACCGGAGATTTTCGACCAGGGATAAAAGAGACAGAGTCAGAAACAGACGAAACGTCCCAGCCGGAGACAGGGGAGACTGAGCCGGAAACAAAGGCGACAGAGCCGGAGACAGAGGAGACTGAGCTGGAAACAAAGGCGACAGAGCCGGAGACAAAGGAGCCGGAGTCGGAAACAGAGACACCAGTGGATCCGGTTGCTGAACTGATTCATCAGGTGACTACGTCAGTTCCGGTTATGGCATCTGTGAAATGTACCGGTTTTCAGTTGACGGTGGCATGGAAGAAAGTGAGCAGTTACACTCCGGATGGTTATTATCTATATAAAAGAACAGGTAAAGAGGGCTGGAAGCGGATAGCGGCTTTAGGAGCAGATAAGAGCAGTTATGTGGATAAATCAGCTCAATATGGTGTAAAATGTACTTATACAGTGCGTGCTTACAAAAAGATTGAAGGACGCGGTTATATCAGTAATTATGACCGTGGGGGAATGAGTGCGGTTGTTCAGCCGGCGGCTCCGAAAATGACTGTGAAAGAGGCCGAATACAAGACAGTAGTGCTTTCATGGAATGCCATTGGCAATGCCGATGAATATACTTTGTATAGGATGAATCCTTCAACAAAGAAATGGGAATATCAGGCAACACTCAAAGAAACAAGTTATCGGGCTGCAGTTATATGCGGTAAATCTTACACTTACACGGTACGTGCCCGGAAGAATAGGAATGGGCAGATTGAACGAGGTGACTATGACAAAAAGGGAATCACCTTTAAGACAAAGCTGAATACACCCGTTTTGAAAAAGGCTGTTTCAAAATCCTATAATTCCATTATGTTTTCATGGGAAAAGGTTGATGGTGCCCAGAAGTATGAAGTTTATCGCAAAATAGGAGGAACAGGATATAAGTATATTGGCGATACGGCAAGTACCAGCTATATAGATACAGTGACATGCGGTGATACATATACTTATACAGTTAGAGCCTATAGAGTTGAATCAGGGGTAAAGGCCTACAGTGGTTACAATAAATCGGGCATAACAGCATCAGCAGTTGTCGGTACACCGGTGTTAAAGGAAATTACCGGCAGTAATTATAAGAAAATAGATATCCGGTGGAGCTCGGTTGAAGGAACTTCTGCCTACTATATTTACAGAAAAATACCGGGTGGTGAGTGGAGCAGAATCGGTACCGTAAAGGGGGGCAATAAGACGCTTTTTACGGATTTATCTGCAGATGCCAACCAGGTTTATGCTTATACGGTCCGGGCGGTTCGAACAGAAAATCATAAAAATATATTAAGTAAGTATGACAGAACAGGTGTCTACTGGGTTGATTGCCCAAAGGTAACAGATGTAAGGGCAGCAAAGGATGCTGTCGTATTTACATGGCCTGAAATTCATGGCGCAGATGAATACCTGATCTACAAGAAAACAGGAACCGGAGGATGGACAAGACTTGCCGTTGTTGACGGAAGTGCAGAGAACAGTTACCGTGATGAGGATTGTAAGGAAGGTGTTATGTATCGATATACAGTACGTGCCTGTGCATCCACTGGGGGTAAGAGTGTTTTGAGTGATTATGAACGAGCACCTATGCCTGTGGTATGCTTGGATATTCAGACTGAGATGAATATTCAGCCTGAAGGCGGCGAAGAACAGGTGATGGTATCCATTCAGAATAATGCTGAGAAAAGCATCATTTTAGGAGATGCAATGTCTGTCAATCCGGATACGGGTGCAAGTACCTTTTTTGATGCTTATTCAAGCGAGAATGTTAAAGCGGGTACAATAGAAGTTTTGAGCCAGACTAATCAGCGGATTATTTATAAGGCAGAAGAGGCATCAGGTATGACTAAGGATTCAGAGTATATTTTGTATATTTATATGATGTATGATGGAGAAGAATATCTTCTTTGTATTTCACAAGGTGGCTGTTATATTACCGGAGGAAATGTTCGATGAATGGATTGCTGTCAGTAATTATACCGGCTTATAATGAAGAAGAGATGATTTCGCGGACGGCCGAAACTATTTCTGGGGTTCTGGAGCAGGCGGATATCTCATATGAGTTATTATTTGTCAATGATGGATCAAAAGACAGAAGCTGGCAGTGTATACAAGATGAAGTCAAGAAGAATAAGAATATCAGGGGACTGAATTTTTCGAGAAACTTTGGTAAGGAGTCAGCAATGTTTGCCGGTCTTTCGGAAGCAATTGGGGAATGTGTTGTGGTTATAGATTGTGATCTGCAGCATCCCCCGGAGAAAATTGTGGAGATGTATCATCTGTGGCAGGAAGGTTATGAAGTTATTGAAGGTGTGAAACGCAGCCGAGGCAAGGAGAGTGCTGTGCATACCTTTGCGGCATCCTGTTTTTATGGGATGATCGGGAAGGCTGCAGGATTTGATATGAGCCATGCATCGGATTTTAAGCTGCTTGATCGGAAAGCAGTGAATGTATTGCTGAATATGAGGGAGAAGAATGCTTTCTTCAGGGCACTGTCATCCTGGGTTGGATTTAAGACAACATCGGTGGAATTTGATGTTCAGGAGAGAGTGGCTGGTGAATCCAAGTGGTCTGTCTGGTCACTTGTGAAGTACGCGATTTCCAATATCACATCTTTTTCAACGGCACCTATGCAGATTGTTACTTTTCTTGGGGCAGCGATGCTGATATTGTCTGTGGTGCTTGGGGCCATTTCTATTGGACAGAAGATTTCCGGGGCAGCCCTTGGCGGTTTTACAACAGTGATCATTATTCAGCTTTTTACAGGCAGCATCATTATGATCAGTTTGGGGATTATTGGTTATTATATTGCTAAAATCTATGACGAAGTTAAAGGTCGTCCGAGATATATTATTGCTTCGACCTGCGGTGAGAAGAAAACCGGGGAGAATGAAGGAACAACAGGAGGAAAATAAAACATGTATGATTATTTAATTGTAGGATCCGGTTTATTTGGTGCGATTTTTGCCCATGAGGCCATGAAGAAAGGCAAGACCTGCCTGGTTCTTGAGAAGAGAGACCATATCGGCGGCAATATTTACACAGAAGAAGTGGAAGGTATTCAGGTTCACCGTTATGGTGCCCACATTTTCCATACAAGCAACAAAGAAGTCTGGGATTACATTCAGCAGTTTGCAGAATTTAACCGCTATACCAATTCACCGATTGCCAGATATAAAGATGAACTTTATAATCTGCCCTTCAATATGAACACATTTTCAAAGATGTGGGGGATTGCAACACCTGCTGAGGCAAAAGCCAGGATCGAAAAACAGGTGAAGGAGGCCGGCATCACGGAACCGAAGAATCTGGAAGAACAGGCATTAAGCCTTGTGGGACGTGATATCTATGAGAAACTGGTGAAGGGCTATACAGAGAAGCAGTGGGGACGTCGTGCCACAGAACTGCCGTCCTTCATTATCAAGCGTCTGCCGGTTCGTTTCACATATGATAATAATTACTTTAATGATAAATACCAGGGTATACCTGTAGGCGGATATACGCAGATCATTGAAAAGATGTTGGAAGGCGCCGATGTGCGTCTGAATACAGATTTCCTTTCAGACAAAGAGGGATTTTCTGCTATGGCTCATAAAATCGTCTATACAGGCATGATTGATGCTTACTACGATTACAGTCTGGGTGAACTGGAATACAGAAGTCTGAGATTTGAGGATGAGATTCTTGATACAGATAATTATCAGGGCAACGCGGTTGTGAATTATACAGAGTATGAGGTGCCTTATACACGAATTATCGAGCATAAGCATTTTGAGTATGGAACACAGCCAAAGACAGTGATCACCCGAGAGTATCCGCAGGTATGGCATCATGGTGATGAGCCGTACTATCCGATGAATGATGAGAAAAACAATACATTATATAAGAAGTACCGTGAGCTGGCAGACAAAGAGGAGAATGTGATCTTCGGCGGAAGACTGGGAATGTATCAGTATTTTGATATGCACAATATCGTAGCTGAAGCACTGAAGTGTGCCAAACAGTACTTATAATCAGAGAAGGTGACTGGATTGAAAACAGTAATAGAATTGTATGATGCCGAAAACCGCAGATCGGAAGTTATGGAGAAGGCCGGAGAAATCCTGAAATCAGGCGGCCTTGTGGCATTTCCTACGGAAACAGTATATGGCCTCGGCGGTGATGCCCTGAATCCTGAAGCATCAGCAAAGATTTATGCGGCGAAGGGAAGACCTTCAGACAATCCGCTGATTGTGCATATTGCGGATATGGAGGCATTAAAGGTGTTGGCATCGGAAGTGCCGGAGAAAGCAAAGATTCTGGCTGACCGCTTCTGGCCGGGACCATTGACCATGATTATGCCGAAGTCTGATGCGGTGCCTTATGCCACAACAGGGGGGCTGGATACAGTGGCGATCCGTATGCCGTCCCATCCTACTGCCTATGAACTGATCAGAAGCTCAGGGGTTTATATTGCGGCACCAAGTGCCAATACATCAGGCCGTCCTAGTCCGACAACGGCCCAGCATGTTTACGAGGATTTAAATGGCCGCATTGATATGATCATTGACAGCGGCAAGGTGGATATTGGACTGGAGTCCACAATTGTGGATCTGACCGGGGAGATTCCGACGATTCTCCGTCCGGGTTATATTACCAGGGCGATGCTTGAAGAAGTTGTCGGACCGGTGACTATTGACAAGGCTATTCTGGCAGAGCATGAGGATCCGAATCTCCGTCCAAAGGCCCCGGGAATGAAATATAAGCACTATGCACCGAAAGGTGATCTGGTCATTGTTGAGGGCAAAAAGCAGGCAGTGGCTGAGATGATCAATTATTTAACAAAGATGGATGCAGAATCCGGATTAAAAACAGCAGTTATTGCTTCGGATGAGAATTTATCGCTGTATGATGCGGACTGCAGGATCAATATCGGATCCCGGGAACATGAAGAGAGCATTGCGGCCAATTTGTATGAAGTGCTTCGTGAAATGGATGAACTGGGGGTTCAGAAGATGTATTCTGAGAGCTTTGCGGGGGGAAGCCTTGGCGCGGCTATTATGAATCGTCTGCTGAAAGCAGCGGGACATCATGTGATCCGTGTGTAGCCGGCGTAGCCATTGCTTCGTAGTGGAACTGAAAATTGGTGTACAAAATGGGGCATAGAGATGTCCCGGCATTATATATAACAAAGGAGAATGAGAAAATGATAGCACTTGGATGTGACCATGGTGGTTATGAACTGATGAAGGAAGTCATCAAATATCTGGAAGAACATGGATTGGAATATAAGAATTATGGTACGTATTCCACAGATTCCTGTGATTATCCGGATTATGCGAAGAAAGTGGCAGAAGCAATTCTTTCAGGTGAATGCGAAAAAGGTATTCTGATCTGCGGTACAGGTATCGGAATCACAATTGCGGCCAATCGCTATGAGGGAATCAGAGCGGCCAACTGTACAAACAGCTTTATGGCAGAAGCCACAAGAGAGCATAACGATGCCAATATCCTTGGTATGGGTGCCCGTGTCATCGGTGTCGGTACAGCGTTGAAGATTGTTGATACTTTCCTCAATACACCGTTTTCCGATGATGAAAGACATAAGAGAAGAATTGCGAAGATTGAAAGCTAATGGATCAAAATCATCCGCCGGGCAGGCATCAGCGCCTGCTCTCAGCGGATGATTTTATACTATGTAAAAAAATAGATGCGTGATCAAGAAAAGGGGGATAAAGATGTCAGAAAAGAGACAGGATTATATCAGTTGGGATGAGTATTTTATGGGGGTAGCGAAGCTGGCAGGCTTGAGATCCAAAGATCCCAACAGCCAAGTGGGATCCTGCATCGTCAGCCCGGACAATAAAATTCTTTCTATTGGGTACAATGGTTTTCCGAGAGGGTGCTCAGATGATGTTTTCCCATGGAGCAGAGAGGGCGATGAACTGGATACCAAGTATTTTTATGTGACACACAGCGAATTGAATGCTATTCTGAACTATCGAGGGGGAAGCCTGGAGGGCAGCAAAATATATGTGTCACTGTTTCCCTGCAATGAATGTTCCAAGGCGATCATCCAGAGCGGAATCCGTGAGATAATCTATGATTCGGACAAATACGGAGATACACCGGCAGTTATTGCGTCAAGAAAAATGCTGGATGCGGCAGGGGTTCATTATCGTCGTTATATCCGAAGTGGCCGTGAACTGAAGATAACGGTATAGCCGGAAATAACGGTATAACCAAATGATTATAAGGTATTCATAAATTTTATTGGTAAAATATGTTTAATATGAACAGTAGGAAGATACAGAATTATGTATACAGTAGACATGTTAAATAATAAATATGGGCCTATGCAAAAGAATTATAGACATATTCGTTAAATTTTGCTAAAATAAATATTGTATGAATTTTGGAACAAATAGAGCAATCATAAAAGGGAGAGAGAGGATGAAGGATAAACATGGTATCGGACAGGCGATTGTGATGATCACACAGCTGAGTATCAATATGCTGGTGCCTGTTTTTATGTGTCTGTTTATAGGTATCTGGCTGGATAAGCAGTTGGGTACGGGATGGCTGACACTTGTTTTTCTGATTCTTGGTATTATGGCATCTATTCGTTCAATGTTCATCACATTAAAGCCATTGTTGAAGGGAGAAAGAGAGAAGAAGGATGAAGCATTTAAAAAGCAACTGGATGAGCAATTTAAAGACTCAGAATGAAGCACTTGTGGATCTGATTCTTGGTATCCTGATATTTGGCATACTGGTAGTATTTGTGGGACTGTTTGCGGCCCCGGATAAAGCAGCATTTGTGCTGGGAACAGTACTGGGTACGGCGGCTTCTGTGATTCGAGCTGTGCATATGGCGGTGACACTTGACAGACAGCTGGATTACAGTGAGAAGGATGCGAGAGCTTATGCGGCACGTAATTACAGCATTCGTTATCTCATTATGATCGCGGTACTTCTTGTTTCCACCAGACTGGGTGTTTCCGGTATGGCGGGAACGGTGATCGGACTGTTTTCGATGAAGCCGGCTGCGATTTTGAGTCCGCAGATTCACAAGTATGTGTATACCAGAATTTTTGGCAAAGGAAGGTGAAGTTATGGGCAATGAAGTCGACTTTATGGTACATGGATATGTTCCTCTGAATATTTTCGGCCATGAAGTCTGGTTGACGACAACACATGTCTGCCTGCTGATTGTCTGCCTTTTTATGCTGGTCATAGGGCTGATTGTCAACAACAAGATGAAGCACGCAACAGAGGTGCCGGGAATGGTACAGAACATTGCGGAGCTTTATGTGGAAATGATGGACGGCGTGGTCCAGTCAAGTATGTTCAGGCATTGGGGCAAATATGCCAACTATATCCTGACAATTTTCATGTTCCTTCTGTTTTCCAACATTTCGGGTCTTTTCGGACTCAGACCGCCAACTGCTGATTACGGTGTGACATTGCCGCTGGCATTGATCACGTTCGTTCTCATTCAGTTTAATGCATTCAAGTGGAAGGGTGTTGGAGGCTATGTGAAGGATCTGATGGATCCAATCCCATTATTCCTGCCAATCAATATTATCAGCGAATTTGCAACGCCGGTTTCATTGTCGCTGCGTCTGTTTGGTAATGTCATGGCCGGAACCATTATGCTGGCATTGTATTACGGCATGCTGCCTGTGCTGGCAACAGTAGTGATTCCGTCATTCTTACATGCATATCTTGACTTATTCTCCGGAGCAATCCAGGCATATGTCTTCTGTATGCTGTCAATGACATTTATCTACCAGAAAATGCCGGAATAAAATATCCGGACAATCAAAATTTATATTTTTTTAAGGAGGAAATATAATGAATGGTATAACAAATGAAGGTTTAGTATTAGCGTGTTCAGCAATTGGCGCCGGCCTCGCTGTTATTGCCGGTATCGGACCTGGTGTAGGCCAGGGTATTGCAGCCGGTCATGGTGCATCTGCAGTTGGACGTAACCCGGGTGCTAAGGGTGATATCATGCAGACAATGCTTCTTGGTCAGGCCGTTGCCGAGACAACAGGTCTTTATGGTCTGGTTATCGCTCTGATTCTGCTCTTCGCCAACCCATTATTTGGCAAACTGTAAGATCAGACAATATTGTTTAAGCAACAATATAAAACAGAGATATTCTGAAAGGAGGCTTAAACTTGGAGGACAGATTGTTTGGGCTTGACGTGCAGCTCCTGTTCGATGCGTTTGTACTGTTTGTTGTGATTATGATCATGTACGCCATCATGAGCAGGCTCTTCTTTAAGCCGGTGCGTGCCTTTCTTGAACAGAGAAAGCAGGCAGTGGCAGCAGATAGAGATGAAGCACAGCAGCTTCAGGAAGCAGCCGAGGTATCAAAGGCAGCATATGAAGAAAAGCTGAAGGCTGTACACAAAGAAGCCGAAGAGATTCTATCCGCATCCAGAAAAGCTGCAATGAAGCAGCAGGATGCCATTATTGACCAGGCGAAGTCAGAAGCCTCTGCAATCATGGAACAGGCAGACAGGGAAACAGTATCTGAAAAACAGCGTATCAAAGCGGATGTGAGAAAAGAGATGTGCGGACTGGCACTTGCAATGACAGGGCGGTTTGCAGATCATGCGGATCCACAGCGTGGCGAAGCCCTTCTTGAGGAAGCGCTGAAGGAAATGGGTGGTGAAGCATGGTTGAATTAATTGTTACAGCGATCAATGTGTTCATCCTGTTTTTCCTGATAGGATACCTTGTCTCAGATATGCTGTCCGGGATGCTCACAAAGCGTCAGGAACGGATTGCTGATGACATCAACACAGCCCGTATGAGTAAAGAAGAAGCGCTGGCTCTTAAGAATGATTATGAGCACAGACTGGCTGATTTTGAAAGTGAAAGGGCTGATATTCTTGAGAATACACGCAGGAAAGCTGCACAGATGGAAGAGAGAATTCTGCTGGATGGACAGCAGGAGGCTGACAGAGTGATTGCCCGTGCGAAGAGAGAAGCTGAGTTGAAGAAGACGAAGCTTATGGAAGATGTCAGACATGATATGATCATGGCTGCATCTATCACAGCATGCAAGCTGGCAGCAGAAACTCTTGATGACAAGAAGCAGGCGGTATATATTCAGGAAATGCTGGATGAGATGGGTGAATCAACATGGCAGAATTAATTGATAAGACGTATGGAGAGGCATTGTTTCAGCTGAGTCTTGAAGAAGGCAAAGTAGAACAGTATGCCGATGAGGTAAGAAGCATCAAAGAAGCCATTGCTGAGAACCCTGAATTCATGGTTTTACTGGACCATCCTCAGATTACGAGGGAAGAGAAAGTGGAAGTTATGAGAAACTGTCTGGATGGCAGAGCCTCTGACAGTGTGACCGGTTTCTTTGTTACCGTTATTCAGGCGGGAAGACAGCATTTTCTTATGGGAATGATTGATTATTTCCTGGATGCTGTCAGAAAGTATCAGCATATTGGCATAGCAGATGTGACCAGTGCCTGTGCATTGAGTGATGCGCAGAAGGCGGCCGTTGAAAAACGGCTTCTGGAGACAACAGGTGATGTCTCCATTGAGATTAATTATCAGGTAGATCCTGAGATCATTGGAGGATTGGTTATCCGGATCGGTGACAAGGTTGCCGACAACAGTATCCGGACAAAGATCAATACTCTGACGAAGGCTATATTAAACAGCTAGAAAGAAGGTGCCGAAAGCTCCATGAATTTAAGACCTGAAGAAATTAGTTCAGTTATTAAAGAACAGATTAAGAGATATAAATCAGAACTTGAAGTATCAGATATTGGTACAGTCGTTCAGGTAGCGGATGGTATTGCGCGTATTCACGGACTTGAGAATGCGATGCAGGGCGAACTTCTTGAATTCCCGGGTGACGTTTATGGTATGGTCATGAACCTGGAGGAAGATAATGTTGGTGCCGTTTTACTTGGCAGTAACAGAAATATCAATGAGGGTGACGTTGTTAAGACAACAGGACGAGTTGTTGAGGTACCTGTTGGTGACGCAATGCTTGGACGTGTGGTAAACTCCCTTGGCCAGCCAATTGATGGCAAAGGCCCTATTGATACCAATGCTTTCCGACAGATTGAGAGAGTAGCCCATGGCGTTATCGAGAGAAAGAAAGTCGATACACCGTTACAGACAGGAATTAAGGCGATTGACGCCATGATCCCGATTGGCCGTGGTCAGCGTGAGCTGATCATCGGTGACAGACAGACTGGTAAAACAGCTATTGCCCTTGATACAATCATCAATCAGAAAGGACAGGATGTCCTTTGTATCTATGTTGCAATTGGCCAGAAGCAGTCTACAGTTTCTTCTATTGTACACACACTGGAATCCTTCGGAGCCATGGATTATACAGTTGTTGTTGCAGCAACAGCATCCGAACTTGCACCACTGCAGTACATCGCACCATATGCGGGTTGTGCAATTGGTGAAGAGTGGATGGAGCAGGGCAAGGATGTCCTCATTGTTTATGATGACTTGACCAAGCATGCCGCTGCTTATCGTACACTTTCCTTGCTTCTCCGCAGACCACCAGGGCGTGAAGCATACCCAGGTGACGTTTTCTACCTGCATTCAAGACTTCTGGAACGTGCTTCCAGACTGTCCGATGATCTGGGCGGCGGTTCACTGACTGCACTTCCGATCATTGAAACACAGGCAGGCGACGTATCTGCGTATATTCCGACAAACGTTATCTCCATCACAGACGGACAGATCTACCTTGAAACAGAAATGTTCAACGCAGGTTTCAGACCAGCGATCAATGCCGGACTTTCTGTCAGCCGAGTTGGTGGTGATGCGCAGATCAAGGCAATGAAGAAGATTGCCGGTCCTATCCGTACAGAGCTTGCTCAGTTCAGAGAACTGCAGTCCTTCGCACAGTTCGGTTCCGACCTGGATGCGGATACACTGCAGAACCTGGCACAGGGTGAGCGTATCCAGCAGATACTGAAACAGCCTCAGTATCAGCCAATGCCGGTTGAGAAGCAGGTTGTTATGATTTATGCCGTTACAAGAAGACATCTGACAGATATTCCTGTAGATCAGGTACTTGACTTTGAAAAAGGTCTGCTTGAATACATGGACAGCAAGTGCGATGATGTTCTGACAGCTATCCGTACAGAAAAGGTATTGACAGAAGATATCGAAGCAGGTCTGGTAAAGGCAATCACAGAGTACAAGAAGGTATTTCTGGAAGAAAATAAGAGGTGATAAAGCATGGCCTCAATGAGAGAAATTAAACGACGCAAAACCAGTATTCAGAGTACGGCTCAGATTACAAAAGCCATGAAACTGGTTTCTACGGTTAAGTTTCAGAAGGCGAAAGTCAAAGCTGAAACCACCCGTCCGTATTTTGACAAGATGTATGAGACAGTGTCTTCTATCCTGTCAAGATCAGGCAATATTCACCATCGTTATCTGATGCAGGGTGAATCTCAGAAAAAGGCAGTTATTGTCATTACGTCCAATCGCGGCCTTGCCGGCGGCTACAACAGTAATGTTGAAAAGGCTGTTACCAGTGCCGGTTTTAATCCTGCAGATGTGCAGCTTTACACAGTAGGTAGTAAAGGACGTGACAATCTCTCCAAAAAAGGTTATGCCGTAGCAAAGGATTACGGCGATGTCATTGAAGCACCGACGTATCGTGCAGCAATGGATATCGGCCGTGATGTGCTGAATGCCTTTTCGTCCGGTGAAGTGGGTGAAATCTGGATGGCCTATACGGTCTTCAAGAATACGATCACTCATATTCCGAAGATGATCCGTCTTCTGCCTGTAGCTGTTCCTGAAGAGGAAACAGCCGAAGAGAAGAAAGACGGACCAATGCTTCTGATGAATTTTGAGCCGGAACCGGAAGAAGTACTGGATGCAGTCATTCCGAAGTATATCAATAGTGTTATCTACGGTGGTATGATGGATGCCGTTGCCTCTGAGAACGGTGCCCGTATGACAGCCATGGATAATGCAACAAGCAATGCAGAGGATATGATTGAGAATCTGACATTAAGCTATAACAGAGCAAGACAGGGTGCGATTACACAGGAAATTACCGAAATCGTATCCGGTGCAGAAGCGCTTAAATAAACAGAAGGGAGTGATAGCAGCATATGGCAGAGCATAGTATTGGCAAAATCACTCAGATTATCGGTGCGGTACTGGATATCAAGTTTGCCGACGGAAATCTTCCTGAGATAAACGATGCCATCCGCATTACCAGAAAAGACGGCTCAACACTCGTTGTTGAAGTTGCTCAGCATCTGGGTGATGATACTGTCCGCTGTATTTCCATGGGACCTACTGATGGTCTTGTGCGTGGTATGGAGGCTATCGCTACAGGCGGCCCTATTACGGTGCCTGTAGGTGAAAAGACACTGGGACGTATTTTCAACGTTCTCGGTGAAGCGATTGATAATAAAGAAGCTCCACAGGCTGAAGAACACCTGCCGATTCATAGAAAACCACCTGCTTTTGAAGATCTGTCTGATGAGCAGGAAATCCTTGAAACAGGTATCAAAGTCGTTGACTTACTTTGCCCTTATCAAAAGGGTGGTAAGATCGGTCTGTTCGGTGGTGCCGGTGTAGGCAAGACCGTCCTGATCCAGGAGCTGATCCGTAATATCGCAACAGAGCATGGCGGCTACTCTGTATTCACAGGTGTAGGCGAGCGTACACGTGAAGGTAATGACCTTTACACAGAAATGTCTGAATCCGGCGTTATCAACAAGACAACCATGGTATTCGGACAGATGAATGAGCCGCCTGGCTCAAGAATGCGTGTCGGTCTGACAGGACTGACAATGGCAGAATATTTCCGTGATACCGGCAAAGACGTGCTGCTTTTCATTGACAATATTTTCCGTTTTACACAGGCTGGTTCAGAGGTATCCGCTCTGTTGGGCCGTGTACCTAGTGCCGTTGGTTATCAGCCGACACTGCAGACGGAAATGGGTGCGCTTCAGGAGCGTATCACATCTACAAAGACAGGTTCCATCACATCCGTACAGGCTGTATATGTACCTGCCGATGACTTAACAGACCCTGCTCCGGCAACGACATTCACCCATCTGGATGCAACGACGGTACTTTCACGTTCCATCGTTGAGCTGGGTATTTATCCGGCCGTTGATCCGCTGGAATCCACATCACGTATGTTGGATCCTCATATTGTTGGTGAAGAACATTACCATGTTGCCAGAAGCGTACAGGAGATTCTTCAGCGTTATAAAGAATTGCAGGATATTATCGCTATTCTTGGTATGGATGAACTTTCAGAAGAAGATAAGCTGGTTGTGTCCAGAGCACGTAAAGTTCAGAGATTCCTGTCCCAGCCTTTCTTCGTAGGAGAACAGTTTACAGGTCTGAAAGGACGTTATGTACCGCTGTCTGAGACAATCCAGGGCTTCAAGGAAATCATTGCAGGTAAATATGATGATATTCCTGAAAGCTATTTCCTGATGGCAGGTAATATTGATGACGTTCTTGCCAAAGTGAAATAAGTCTGGAGGATGAGATATGGAAGCCTTGATGCAGCTGCAGATCATTACACCGGATCGTCTGATGTGTGATGAATCTGTCAAAATGGTTGAAATGAGAACTGCGGAAGGCGAGATTGGCGTCCTTCCGGGACATATTCCGGTGACTGTCATGATGGCGCCGGGAGTCACTCATATCACAATGGCTGACGGAAGTATCCGACATATTGCGATTCATGATGGTTTTGTAGAAATACAGCCAGACAAGGTCAGCATCATGGCGGAAATTGCCGAATGGCCAGAGGAAGTCGATCTGGATAGAGCAAAAGCTGCGCTTTCCCGTGCGAGAGAGCGTATCACTAATCCAGGTCCGGATACGGATATTGCCCGCGCAAGACGTGCATGGGCCCGTGCCGCAGCTCGAATTGAATTACTTACCCGTGAGTGGTAGCAGATAAAAGACGCTGTCAGCAGCCGATGATGAAGAATCATACGCTGTTGATGGCGTCTTTTTATTATGTAATAGGAAAATCCGTTGGAATTCCCCATTACATAAAAAGGCATTGCGTGCCAGAAAGCGCAGTTCGCGGAGAGGAATATATAGCTGTGCTATCCGCTCACGCGCGAAAGTGTGCGTCAAGCGCACACTTTGTTCTTATATAGACATTATTTTTAGCACAGAGAAAAAACTTTTGATGGGGATATCGGCGTGGTATAATGATAAACGGGAGAGCTTCAGAACGACAGAAAGAGAGTGACAAGCATGCAGGAAAATTATTACAAGCCGATTAAACTGGCAGAAAACATCTTTCACATTTATGAACCGGGCAATGTCTATACCACATTGATCATCGGCGAGGAGAAAGCACTTCTTATTGACACAGGGTATGGTTTTGGAGATCTGGCCGGTTTTGTCCGGACTTTGACGGATAAGCCGTTGGAGGTCGTGCTGACCCATGGCCATACAGATCATTGCGGAGGAAATTCACAGTTTCCGATGGTTTATATGAACATGATGGATGTGCCGACCTATCTCTGGTACGAAGCGACTCAGAAAACATTGATCGTGGAGAAGTTCAAAAGAGACCGTGCGGCAGCAGGACTGCCAGACGTGTGGCCCGAGGACTTTGATCAGGAGAAATGGAGTGCACAGCATACGCGGCATTTTGAACCGCTGAAGAATGGGCAGATTTTTGATCTTGGCGGAAGGAAAGAAGAAATCTTCTTTATGCCGGGACATACCGTCGGATCCATTGTGGTTTTTGATCATGAAACAGGACTTCTTTTTTCCGGGGACAATATCAGTGATAGTTTGTGGATCATGTTTGATACCAGTGCCAGACTCTCAGAATACGTTGAGCACTTGATGGATATCAAGCTGCTTCCGATACAGGGAATTGTGGCTGCGCATCGGGGGATCATTTTTCCGATAAGTATTATGAGTGATCTGCTGAGGACGATTAGCTGTATTAATCCGGAGACAGACAGGACATTTACACATCCAAGAACGGGGCAGAAAGCACTCAAACATCGGGAAGAATGTCGAGCCGTGGAAGATATCAAGTATATATATGTTGTCTACGATAAAGATAAGATTGAATAATTATTAAGAAGTTGTTCCTATATACGATCATATTTATCTTAAATATGTATGAAATATTGCGCTTTTGTTAAGAAAGTGTTATTATAAAAAGAAGATGAGTATGAGAGAGGGGAGCAATGTTAGCATGAAGAAGATAGGGAAAAGACTTTTGGCAGGATGTTTAATGTCCATTCTTGTTTTGGCACAGATTCGTCCGGAGATTGCCTATGCTCAGGAGGAAATGACGGATGTTGCTTTACAGGCAGAATCCGCTGTGCAGGAGACGGAAGAAACGGATATTGCAGATATAGAAGCGGACAATCAGATAGCGGCTATCGATGATAGTGAAGTACCCGGATCCGATGATATAGAAAGTGCAGAGACAGAAAGTATGGAGACTGAGACTGAGACCGAGACCGAGACTGAGATAGAGATGCATACGATTACAGGTGTGCAGGATCTGGCAGAGGAGGATTGCAGAATAGATATAGCCTATGCGGATAAACCATCCTTGGAAGAATTGGTTGAGGTTATGCCGAAGACAATGAATGTTTATCTGGATGGAGGTAAAGAAGTATATACGGTTCCGGTAACCTGGTATTGCGTCACCGGGGATTATGAGGATACGGAAGGTCATTATTATCAGTTTAGCCCTTTGTTTGATGAAACACAGTATCAATTATCGGCAGATCTGGATTTATTGACGGAAGTTCCGTATATTAGTGTCTTTTTGTATGCCCATGATGGTATTTCACTGTTGTCTTCAAATAGTGAGAGTTCGAATACAACAATTGTGTTTAATTATCTGGTGGATGAATTGAAGATGAATTCAGCAGCCGCCTGCGGTGTGCTGGCAAATATTTATTATGAGTCTGGATTTGATCCTCATATGGAAGGAGATAATAATACAAGCTACGGTATTTGCCAATGGCATGCAGATCGCAAGACGAATTTAATTAATTATTGTAAGTCGAACAACTTGGATTACACGACACTTGAGGGGCAGCTGGCCTTTTTGAAATATGAATTGGTCAATAGTTACAGCAAGATTTACAATTATATGTTGGACGAGAAGAATACAGCGGATGGTGCCTATGATGCAGGATGGTACTGGTGCTATAATTTTGAAGTTCCGGCCAACAGAGAGACCGTCTCTGTGACACGAGGCAATCTTGCTAAAAATACATATTGGGAACAGTACGGCAAAGATGAAATTGCACCTCCTGCAATTTCAAATCTTCAAAATCTGGAGAATAGTATTTTATTGCAATGGAAAGTAACAGCAGGTGTCTCCGGTTATAATATATACAGAAAAACTTCTTTAAGTGATGCTTGGACTCAGATTGATTCTGTGTCAGATGGAGATATCAATCGTTATACCGACAAAAATGTCAGCTGCGGTACGAATTATTACTATGCGGTTGCCTCATATGTGGGTGACAATGCATATGATACCTATGTGACAACAGAATCTGTTAATTACAGAACCGGTCCGGGAACTTCCTATGCCAAGGCAGGTACATTGGAATCAGGTGTTCAGGTAAAGGTGGATCCTTCTTATAAAAAGACTGCAGATGGATATACATGGTATAAGATCCATTATTCAGGCAGCGATTATTATGTCGCTTCACAGTATTTAAAGAAGCAATCTTCTGCATCAGGAAGTACAACGCTGCAGGAATCAGAAAAATCTTCCTATAAGAGTATTATGTATCTGACACAGGTAACTGTGACAAAATCTGAGAATACAGCGGATGGTGTAAAAATCTCATGGAACAAAGTAAAAGGTGCATCAGAGTATTACGTCTATCGAAAAGGCAGTGATGGAAAATATACACGTCTTGGGAAGAGTTCAGGAAATACTTTGAATTATACAGATAAGACGGCGGAAAGCGGCAGTACTTATACTTATACAGTACGAGCTGTTTCAGGAGACTCAATAGGTACTTATAAGTCTACAAGCACAATTTATTGCCTGGCATATCCTGTGATCAGTAGCGTGTCGAATGTGCAGAATGGTATCCACATCAGTTGGAATAAAGTGAAGGGTGCATCCGAATATTACCTCTATCGAAAAGGCAGTGATGGTGTTTATTCACGTTTGGCAAGTGTATCAGAAAGTACATTGAGTTACACAGATAAGAAGGCTGTCAATGGTGAGAAATATGTCTACACACTTCGAGCTGTCAATAAGAATACAATTAGTGCCTATCATTCTCTGAAAGGAATTGTGTGCTTAAGTGTCCCGGTTCTGGATAAGGCCGCATCAAAGCAGGATGGCATGCATATTTCATGGAAATCAGTAAAAGGTGCAGACGCCTATTATATTTACAGAAAGACAGGCAGCGGAAGCTGGCAGCGGATAGGAACCACCAATAAAGGTACGGCAGTTTCTTATACAGACGGCAGTGCTGTCGGTGGAGTAACATATAGTTATACTGTACGTGCCTGTAAGGATTCATCTTTATCCGGATATGACAGAAAGGGACTGGTTCAAAGATATTCTCAGAGTCTTGTAAATTACAAAACAATAGAAAAGGTGAATTATCGAACAGGAGCAGGTACATCTTATAATATCGGAGGTACATTCAATAAAGGCACAGCTGTTAAAGTAGTTGCCAATTATAGTGTGAAAGCTGATGGGTATACATGGTATAAAATTTATTACAACGGCAGGTATTATTATGCTGCCAATAAATATTTGAAAAAAGCATAATATTACGCTTGACTAACCTGATATCTGCGTATTATATTAATGATAATCTCTTTGCACTGCATCTATACAGTACAAACTGATCAGGCGGGGCGCACTTTTTATAAGCGATTGCAGCCGGGCCCTTTCGGGCAGCAGATGAATGGAATGATGAAGCATCTGTGGGACAGTTGGTGTTCCGCAGGTGCTTTTTATATTGAATGAGGAGTATCTGCTGCAGAATATGGAGAGAGCGAGTAGCAAAATCGTTTCATTTTCAGAATGGAGGGCGTTATTTATGAAGAATGTAAAAGCAAAGACAAATGAACAAATTGCAATGCAGGTTTCAGCTAATAGTATTGCTGTGAATTTGATGCTATCTATTTTTAAATTGATTGCCGGTCTTTTGGCATCATCGGGAGCTATGATTTCTGATGCTATTCACTCGGCATCGGATGTATTCAGTACAATTATTGTTATCATAGGTGTGAAGATTTCCGGTAAGGCATCAGATGAAGACCATCCATATGGACATGACAGATTTGAGTGCGTTGCTTCTATTATATTGGCAATCCTTCTTGGAGTTACCGGTGTGGGTATCGGATTGACAGGTGTACAGAAACTGATAGCCGGTCATTACGATACATTGGCGATACCGGGTATATTGGCATTGGCAGCGGCAGTCATTTCTATTGTGGTCAAGGAAATCATGTACTGGTATACAAGAAATGCAGCGAAGAAAATTAATTCCGGTGCGTTAATGGCAGATGCATGGCATCATCGTTCAGATGCATTATCATCTGTAGGCAGTTTTGTGGGTATATTAGGAGCCAGAATGGGATTCCCGATGCTGGATCCTTTGGCCAGTGTTGTCATCTGTCTGTTTGTTGTCAAGGCAGCTGTCGATATTTTCAGAGATGCCATCAGCAAGATGACGGATAAATCATGCGATCAGGAAACCGTGAATGAAATGCATGACTGCATTATGAATATTCAGGGTGTAGAAGACATTGACCTTCTGAAGACAAGAAGTTTCGGGTCAAAGTATTATGTAGATATTGAGATCAAAGCGGATGGTGATAAAAAATTGTGGGAGGCACATGCCATTGCTGAGAATGTCCATCATGCCATAGAGCATCAGTTCCCATTGGTCAAACATTGCATGGTCCACGTTAATCCGGCATAAAATAATAAATGCAGAATGCTGTGTTGTTTAAATGCGTAAGAAATGATAAAAAATTACTTAGACAGAGGTTTAGGTGAAACAGTATTGAAAATTTAATAGCGTGCGGTAAAAAGCTTTAGAATAGGCTTCAAAAAGGCCATTCAGACACAGGGGCTTCAACGGCGGCTGGTACTTAGGCAGTGTATTGTACTGCCTTATGTACCATTGCCAGACGTTGGCAGCGGAAGCAATCCTGTGACTGAATGGCCTTTTTGAAGCCTTTTTATGTCTGGGGCCGCACGCCCTGAATTTTCGTATTTTTTTCATGAATTTTACATTTCCCTGGTTTTAGATTTTACATGGAAGTTTTATCTTTAATAGCGACACGAGAAGTCGAGTAGTAAAAAAGAAATCTCAACGAGAAGGAGAAATGAAAAATGAAAAAATTTATTTGTACAGCATTAACACTTGCAATGGTTGTAGGAAGCCTTGCAGGATGCGGAAGTTCATCATCTAAGGAAACAACAGCAGCAAGCGGTGCCGCTACGGAAGCTGCCACAGAAGCTGCTGCAGCAGGCGATTTTGATACAAGCAAAGAAATCAGTGTTAACTCACGTGAAGATGGTTCAGGTACAAGAGGCGCTTTCATTGAATTGTTTGGTGTAGAAGAGAAAGCCGCTGATGGTACAAAGGTAGATAATACAACAGTAGAGGCCAATATCACAAACAGTACAGCTGTTATGATGACAAGCGTAGCCGGTGATCCATATGCAATCGGTTACATCTCACTTGGTTCTTTAAATGATACAGTCAAGGCAGCTAAAATTGACGGTGCTGAGGCAACAACAGAAAATGTAGCAAATGGTTCATATAAAGTAGCAAGACCGTTTAATATTGTAACAAAAGACGGACTCAGTGATGTGGCAAAGGATTTTGTAGATTATATTATGAGTGCTGAAGGTCAGGATATCATTGAACAGAACGGTTACATCAAGATTGATCAGAATGCAGCAGCTTATGCAGGCAGTAAGCCTGAGGGTAAAATCGTTGTCGCAGGTTCCTCAAGTGTATCTCCGGTTATGGAAAAATTAAAAGAAGCTTATCTTGCAGTGAACACAAATGCAGATATTGAAATCCAGACATCCGATTCCACAACAGGTGTTACATCTACACAGGAAGGTATCTGTGATATCGGTATGGCTTCCAGAGATCTGAAAGATACAGAAACAGGTGTAACAGCAACAACAATTGCACAGGATGGTATCGCAGTTATTGTCAACAATGAAAACCCTGTAGAGAACCTGACAAGTGACCAGGTAAAATCTATCTTCACAGGTGAAACAACAGTCTGGGCAGATGTTCAGTAAGCAGTATTCGAGTCAATGAATTGGGGGCTGTCTCCGGACAGTCCCCATGTTTTAGGATGCAGGAGTATTTATGAAAGTTAAAGAAAAAGTAATGGAAATCGTTTTTCTGGTGGCGGCCTGTGTTTCTATTCTGGCAGTTTTACTGATTTGTGTTTTCCTCTTTTCAAGTGGTATTCCGGCCATTGGTAAGATTGGACCGCTGAATTTCCTTGGAGGAACTGTCTGGAAACCAAGCAATAACTTATTTGGTATTTTACCGATGATTCTCGGCAGTATTTATGTTACAGCAGGGGCCATCATCATTGGTGTTCCAATTGGTATATTTATGGCTGTTTTCATGGCAAGGTTTTGCCCGGGCAGCCTGTATAAAATTTTGAAGCCGGCAGTAGAACTTCTGGCGGGTATCCCATCGATTGTTTATGGTTTCTTTGGTATGGAAGTTTTGGTGCCACTGCTCCGAAATACATTTGCGGCATTTAACTGCAAAGGTAATTCTATGCTGGCAGCATCCATTCTGTTAGGCATTATGATACTTCCCACCATTATCGGTGTTTCTGAATCCGCGATTCGTGCAGTGCCGAACAGTTATTATGAAGGATCTCTGGCATTGGGAGCAGATCATGAAAGAAGTGTATTCTTTGCGGTGCTTCCAGCTGCTAAATCCGGCATTCTGGCTGGCGTTGTCCTTGGTATTGGACGTGCGATCGGTGAAACAATGGCGGTTATCATGGTAGCAGGTAATCAGCCGGCGATGGCGCACAGTATATTTAAGGGTGTACGAACCATGACAGCCAATGTTGTCATTGAAATGGGGTATGCAACAGGTATTCACAGAGAAGCATTGATTGCGACGGGTGTTGTATTATTTGTATTTATTCTTTTGATCAATCTGTTGTTCTCGGTTATTAAAAGGAGGGAGAAATAATGAGTGAAGTAGACGGCGTTAAAGCAATTAATAAAGTCACTTTTGGACAGCGCCTGAAAGCTTATAAAAGAAGTAAATTATCTTTCCTTCTGGCAGTACTTGTTTTACTTTCAGCGATTATTACGATTGGCGTGCTGGGTTACCTGATATTTTATATTTTGATTAAAGGCGTCCCAAATCTCAGTCCAGACCTGTTCTCATTGACTTACACATCAGAAAATGTGTCCATGATTCCGGCGATCATTAATACGCTGATTATGACGATTCTGGCTCTTCTGATCGCAGTACCGCTTGGTATTTTCTCAGCTATTTATATGGTCGAATATGCTAAAAAAGGAAATAAGCTGGTAGGTGTTGTCAGTGTGACAACGGAAACACTGGCAGGTATTCCTTCTATTGTCTATGGCCTTTTCGGTATGCTGTTTTTCGTTACCTATTGCCATTGGAAATATTCTATACTGGCCGGTGCATTTACTCTTTCCATTATGATTCTGCCTTCTATTATGCGTACGACGCAGGAAGCCCTTTTGTCAGTGCCGGATTCATTCCGTGAAGGCAGTTATGGATTGGGAGCCGGTAAATTGAGAACCGTTTTTAGAATTGTTCTGCCGTCAGCAATTCCGGGTATACTGGCAGGTATTATTCTGGCTATTGGTCGTATTGTAGGTGAGACAGCAGCTTTAATCTTTACAGCCGGAACTGTACCGGATATTGCAAAAAACCTGATGTCATCCGGACGAACACTGGCGGTTCATATGTATGTGTTATCCGGTGAAGGACTGCATACGGATCAGGCTTATGCAACGGCGGTTGTGCTGCTGGTCGTTGTTATCATTATCAATGGATTATCCACACTGATCGCCAAGAAATTTACGAAGGCCTAGAAGAAAGAGAAAGGAATAGATATGGATAAATTTAATGTAGAACATCTTGATTTATATTATGGTGATTTCAAGGCGCTCAAGGATATCAACCTAAAGCTTCCGGCCAACGAGATCACCGCATTTATCGGACCGTCCGGCTGCGGTAAATCAACATTTTTAAAATCACTGAATCGTATGAATGATCTGGTGGAGGGATGCAAGATTACCGGTAAAGTGACGTTGGACGGTGAGGACATTTACGGATCGAATATGGACGTCAATGTGCTGAGAAAAAAAGTAGGTATGGTTTTTCAGAAACCGAATCCTTTTCCGATGAGTGTTTATGACAATATTACATATGGACCGAGAACCCATGGTATCCACAAAAAATCCCAATTGGACGAAATTGTAGAACGCTCACTGAGAGGAGCCGCAATCTGGGATGAATTAAAGGACAGATTAAATAAGAGTGCCCTTGGACTTTCCGGTGGTCAGCAGCAGAGACTTTGTATTGCAAGAGCACTGGCTGTACAGCCGGATGTCATCCTGATGGATGAACCAACGTCTGCTTTGGACCCAATCTCAACTTCCAAGATTGAAGATCTGGTTTTGGAATTGAAAAAAGATTATACCATCATCATGGTCACTCATAATATGCAGCAGGCGACCCGTGTTTCAGACAGAACCGTCTTTTTCCTGCTGGGTGAAGTGATTGAAGATGGCAAAACAGAAGAACTCTTCTCTATGCCGAGAGATAAGAGAACAGAAGATTATATCACAGGGAGGTTTGGCTAATGCGCAATCGTTTCGATTTACAGTTAAAGCAGCTTAATGACGACATTATTGAGATGGGCAATATGATTGAGAGAGCCATCGAAATGGGTGTTTATGCCCTGATTGGTCACGATACGGATAAAGCAAAGCAGACCATTGATTATGATATGGATATTGATCACATGGAACGCGATATTGAAGCACTGTGTATGAAACTTCTGCTTCAGCAGCAGCCGGTGGCAAGAGATCTGAGACAGATTTCCTCAGCATTGAAGATGATCACAGATATGGAGCGAATCGGCGATCAGGCATCGGATATTGCGGAGCTCTCACTGCAGCTGGGAGATGTATCGGATATCGCAGAACTCTCCTTGATCCAGAAAATGGCCAATGAGACAATGATGATGGTTGTCCGTGGCACAGAGGCTTATGTAACAAAGGATTTGGAAGTCGCACATAATGTCATTGACAATGATGATGTAGTAGATGATCTCTTCGATCAGATCAAAATGGCACTTGTGAAACGCATTCAGGAGAATCATGTGAAGAGTTTTGAAGCGGCGGATCTTCTGATGGTTGCCAAATATTTTGAACGAATCGGTGATCATGCCACTAATATTGCCGAATGGGTTATTTATTCCATTACCGGCAAGCATGTGGATGAGGCAGAGAATTAAGCCGTGCAATGAGATTACAGGAGCGATAAAAGAAAGGCGGGAGAGAATGATGATAAAGCGTATGTGGTATGAACTGAATATTTTGGCACTGAGAAAACATGTGCGTCCGGTCAGCCTGTTCCTGCTGGTGCATACATTGCTCTGGTGTGATCTGACATGGCTGGTTTGCCAGATAGGCTGTGATATCCTGGAGATACCAAAGGCGTTATATCAGATGGATATCCTTCTGATCACGGCCTATGCAGGCGTCTTTGGCGGATTGATCGGCGGAATGATCTATCTGATGCATGAGAATCTCATTTAGGTGAACGTGATCGGTCAGGTTTCTTTGAAAAAATACAGAATCGTAAAAATGACCCGTATACGGTGGAAGTTCCACTGCATACGGGTCATTTTCAGATAAAAATCTTCTGAACAACACGAAAACTCACGATGTCAAATAAAAATCCTTCTGTGATATCATTTCATTCATCTGCCCGGCAGAATGTACAGAGAATCAATGGAATGTTATATGTAAGTGGTAGGAATTAAAGCATCCTTGGTTCCCGTGATATTCTGAACACTGCCGACAGTGTCAATGGATGATTATCAGACACCGCAAGTTAAAGCGTTACAGCCATTATATCATTTCGCATGGAAAATATCAATGACTGAGGCTATGAAAAAAAGCAATAGACCTGTGAGTAAAAAAGAGGACTTGCATTTCAAGGTAGCAGCTGTTAAGCTAGAGTTGGTAAATTGAAGGGAATTAAAGATGGAAACGTATCAGGAAGCGAGGAAGAGCAAATGATAACATCGGATGATATATTATCCCTGAATTTTTATAATTACGGGAATCCATTTACCGGAAGCTATCAGGGAATGAGATACCGAATTGTCAAACAGAAAGAGACAAAGGATGAGGAAGGCCGGACAATCAAGGAGGAAGGTCTTCTTGTAGCGATATGGCCGGAACCTTTCGCTTATGAGAAGACAGCGGATGAGCTGAAGACAACGAAGCTTTTTCCATTTAGTGAGGAGGGCAAGGCACAGGTGCTGGAATGGTTGAATTCGTCCTGGGAGAATGGAGAATGGAAGCCGGGATTTACGGCTTCCGAGCTGGATAATCTGACACAAAAGATGAAAGAAGGACATGAAGAATGAGAAGTACAAAGACAGAGAGTCTGGAATTGATCAAAGCATTATCAGAGGCGAAGGCACCTTCCGGGTTTGAGGATGCCTCCATCGCAGTGGCAGGGGAATTTGCAGAGACATTTGCAGCAGTGGAAGAGGATCATCTTCGAAATCTTTATGTGACACCGAAGAAGAGTCAGAATTCAGATAAACCGGTATTTATGCTGGATGCTCATGGAGATGAAGTGGGGATGATGATTCATTCGATTACACCAAAAGGAACATTGCATTTCCTTACATTAGGACGATGGGATCCAAATACCCTTCCGGCATCAAAGGTCATGGTGCATACAAAGTTTAACACTTGGATTCCGGGTATTATTGCAGCAAAGCCAGTGCATTTTATGACTGAGGAAGAAAAAGGAAAGCCCCTCAATATTGCAGATCTGGTCATAGATGTAGGGGCTGTATCCTATGAAGATGCCGTGGAGAATTTTGGTGTAAGAATAGGTGAACCGACTGTATCAGCTGTAGATTTTTCGTATGATGAACAACATGATATCATGTTTGGTAAGGGATTTGACTGCAGAATTGGCTGTGCGGCTATGCTGGAATCAGTGAAGCGTCTTAGTGATAAAGATTTGCCTTTTGCAGTCAGGGGCGTGATGTCTGCCCAGGAAGAAGTGGGAGAACGCGGTGTTCAGGTGGCAGTTCAGAATACAGCACCTCAGGTTGCAATCTGTTTTGAAGGCTGCCCGGCCGATGATACGTTTACTGCAGATTATGCAGTTCAGACAGCTATGAAGAAAGGTCCGATGCTGCGGTTTATGGATGTATCTATGATAGCCAATCCGCGCTATATGCGTGATACATTTGAGTTGGCTGAGAAGCTCAGTATTCCGTGTCAGGCTTCTGTTCGTGCAGGAGGCGGCAACAATGGGGCTTACGTGAATTTGACGGGACGCGGCGTTCCGGTCATTGTCATTGGTATACCGGTGCGTTATATCCATTCTCATTATGGCATTGCATCCTACAGTGATTTTGAGGCAGCAGTCGACTTGGCAGTGGCAGTTGTGGAGCATATGACACAGGAGAAACTTGAGAGTTTTTAAAACTGCAATGTTTTTAGCGGAACGAGAATATAGGGAGATTTAAAGAATGAAACAATATGATGTGATTATAATCGGTGCAGGACCGGGCGGTATTTATTCAGCATGGGAGCTGGCCATGAAGAAACCGGAGCTTAAGATTGCGGTTTTTGAGAAAGGCAGAGAGCTTGAAAAGAGAAAATGTCCGATCAACGGAGATACAGTTAAATCCTGTGTAGGATGTCCTTCCTGTGCTATTATGAGCGGCTTTGGCGGTGCAGGTGCCTTTTCTGACGGAAAATACAATATTACCAATGAATTCGGCGGTACGCTGCATGAATATATTGGCAAGAAAAAGGCCATGGAGCTGATGCGTTATGTAGATGATATCAATATGAGTCATGGTGGCGAGGAAACACGCATGTACTCAACAGGTGATACAAAGTTTAAGAAGATCTGTATTCAGAACAATCTGCATCTGTTGGATGCATCTGTGAGACATCTTGGTACAGATGTGAATTATATTGTGCTGGAACAGCTTTTTGCCGAGCTGAAGGATAAAGTTGATTTTTACTTTAACTGTAGTGTGGAGCATGTGACAAAAGAAGCTGAAGGCTATGGTGTTCATACGGCTAAGGAGAGTTATTTCTGCAAACAGTGCATTATTTCCGTTGGCCGAAGCGGCAGTAAGTGGATGGAAACTGTCTGTCAGGAGATGAATATCCCAACTAAATCCAATCGTGTGGATATCGGTGTGCGTGTTGAATTGCCGGCGGTTGTATTTTCAGATTTAACAGATGAATTATATGAAAGCAAGATTGTTTATAGAACAGAGAAGTTTGAAGATCTGGTGCGTACGTTCTGTATGAATCCGAAGGGTGCGGTTGTGGCCGAGAATACAAACGGAATTGTGACAGTGAATGGTCACAGCTATGAGAATCCGGAACTGCAGACAGAGAATACCAACTTTGCCCTTCTTGTAGCCAAGCATTTCTCAGAACCCTTTAAGGACAGCAATGGTTACGGTGAAAGTATTGCCAGACTTTCCAATATGCTGGGCGGCGGTGTTATTGTACAGCGTTTCGGAGATTTGATCAGGGGAAGAAGAAGTACAGAAAAGCGTATCAAAGAGAGCCTTGTTGTGCCGACATTGTCAGCGACCCCGGGAGATCTGAGCCTTGTACTTCCGAAGCGAATTCTTGACGGCATTATCGAGATGATCTATGCACTGGACAAGATTGCTCCGGGTACGGCCAATGGAGACACTTTGCTTTATGGTGTGGAAGTTAAGTTCTATAACATGGAAGTGTCCATTGATGAAAACCTTGAGACAAAACACAAAGGCCTGTATATTATCGGCGACGGCAGCGGTGTGACCCATTCTCTGTCTCATGCATCTGCCAGCGGTGTGTTTGTGGCAAGACGCATTATGGAAGGCATCGAATAAAGATCATATACAAAATAGTTCCGGCGGCCACACTTAACAGTGTATTGCGTTTCCATATATGGAGAATAACAACACCTGCAATGGCGATCAGTAAAATAGAATGACTTGGATTCATTACGGCAGTTCCTTTCTTCTTTCAGCCTGTGTAAAAGCAGTGACAAATAAAACGGTAACAATAAGGGCCGGAAGCAGGAAATTACCTGTACCAAATATAAACAGGCAGATAATGCCTGCAAGAAGCCCGGTAACGGCACAGCGGCTGGCCACTTTAGGATGAGCCAGTACCTGATCCAGCAGAATGACAACAAAAAGTGCGGTCATTGAAAAATCAATGCCGGTAAAATCAAAAGGCAGAACCTGACCGAGAAGCGCACCGATGACGGAGCCGACGATCCAGTAACTCTGATCAAAAAGATTGATCAGAAACCAGGCTGGATGGTTTTTCTCTTCCGGATCTTCATTTTTACAGCTGCAGAGAACGGAATAGGTTTCATCCGACAGGGAGAAAATCATGTAAAGCTGCGTAAATAGCAGGCTTTTATTGACGGGAATAGATTTTCTATGTTACTCTAAGAGATGGATATTAATGAGAAATTCAATAAAAAAGCGGTGTTTACGGAGAAGGAATTTCCAATGGTCACTGATGGACAATTTTGAATGGTCATCAACAGTTGTATAGGATGGAGAGAAAAGAATGAATGAGTCTGCAGAGATAACAATTAAAGAATTATCCGACATGGCCGTGGGTTCTTACCTGCTGGCAGATGTCAGGGATGAGATTTCCTTTGGTTACGGTGCGATTCCTGGGGCGGTCAGTATGCCGAATATTGTTGAACTGGCCAAAGAAGGAACTCTTGCAAAGGATAAGAAATATATTTTATATTGCATGAAGGGGGTGGCCAGTGCAGATGCGGCAATTGAGCTGCGAGAGCTGGATTACGATGCAGTGAGTCTGGCCGGTGGTTATAGCGCATGGCTGATGGCCAGTTTTGGCGGTGATGACAAACAGGAGGATATTGAAAAAAGTCTTCGCAAGGGGCGTTTTCATAAGGCACTGTTCAGCAAATTTGCCAAGGCCATCAATACCTATGATCTGATTCAGCCCGGAGACAAGATTGCGGTCTGCATTTCCGGCGGCAAGGACTCTATGCTGATGGCGAAGCTGTTCCAGGAATTGAAGCGGCACAATAAGTTTCCATTTGAGCTTGTTTTCCTTGTCATGGATCCGGGTTACAGTGAGGTTAATCGAAAGCTCATTGAAAATAATGCACGAATCATGGGGGTGCCGATTACCGTTTTTGAATCTCAGATTTTTGAGGCAGTGTACGATATCAAAAAATCTCCATGTTATCTTTGTGCAAGAATGCGTCGCGGTCATCTGTACAACAAGGCAAAAGAACTGGGGTGTAATAAGATTGCATTGGGTCATCACTATGATGATGTTATTGAAACTATTCTGATGGGGATGCTTTATGGTGCACAGGTGCAGACCATGATGCCGAAACTGCACAGCAGCAATTTTGAGGGGATGGAACTGATCCGTCCGATGTATTTGATCCGTGAGGATGATATCAAGCAGTGGCGTGATTTGAACGGCCTGCACTTTATTCAGTGTGCCTGCAGATTCACGGATACCTGCAGTTCCTGCCGTCCGGATGGGACATCTGCTTCCAAACGAATGGAGATCAAGCAGTTGATCAGTGAACTTAAGAAAGTGAATCCTTTCGTGGAGGGCAATATTTTCAAGAGTGTGGAAAATGTGAATCTCAGCACAATCATCGCCTACAAACAGAATGGACAGGTTCATCATTTCCTTGATACCTACAATGACAAATAGGAGGTTTGCAAATGACTCATAAAATCATATGCTATGGTGATTCCAATACTTATGGTGCCTGCGGTTTTGTAGGCGGAAGACATGCTGCGGACAGTCGCTGGACAGGGATTCTTCATGATTCCGGTTTATATGAGGTTGTAAATTTGGGAGAGAACGGGCGGGAGATTCCATCGGACCGATGGGAGTTCAATGAATTGGCAGATTTTCTTCGTCAGGAGCCGGATTTTGATTTGCTGACGATCATGCTCGGCACGAATGATTTGTTGACCATGGTTCGCTCCGGAAGTGCCAAAGTGGCTGTGCGTATGGAGCAGTTTCTGACAGAACTTCTGAATACACAGCCAAACGTCTGCAGGACGGAACAGATATTGTTGATCGCTCCCCCTTCAACAGTACTTGGTAAAATGGCACCTTCATCCGCCGCATTGGATGAGGCTTGTCGTGAACTTGGAGATTATTATGCAGATATTGCAGGAAAACTTCATATACATTTTGCTAATGCATCTGTCTGGCCTGTTGAATTGGGGCCTGACGGTGTTCATATGACAGTAATGGGACATCAGGTTTTTGCTGAAGAAATGAAAAAGGTACTGGCTGACATTTTTTAAATGTCGGTCAGTACCTTTTTATCAGTTTACCTTAAAAATTATTCTGAGACTTCAAAAACTGTTTCCAAAATAAGCTGTGAAAGTTTACTGCATCACACCAACTTTATCCGGAACGATGACGTCAGCTTCTGTACATGCCAGAATATCTTCAACTGTATATCCCGGTGCAACTTCGCGGAGAACGAGACCTTCCGGTGTTACTTCAAAGTAACATCTCTCAGTAACGATATCTGTGACGCACTGATAACCTGTCAGAGGCAGTGTGCATTTCTTGAGAATCTTGGACTGACCGTTCTTCTCGCAGTGATCAGTTGCAACGATAATCTTCTTGACACCGGCACAGAGGTCCATAGCGCCGCCCATACCAGGAACAAGTTTGCCAGGAATCGTCCAGTTGGCAATGCTGCCTTCCTGATCGACCTGCAATGTACCAAGAACAGCTGCGTCAATATGACCGCCGCGGATAAACATAAAGGAAGTTTCATTATCATAAACACTTCCGCCAGGAATGATAGAAGCAGGCTGACCACCGGCATCGATACAGTCGATATCAACGTCGTCCCAGCTTGGGGAAGGACCACTTCCCACCGTTCCGATTTCAGCTTCAAGCCAGAGCTCAACACCTTCAGGAAGATAGTTCACACACATAAGAGGAACACCGATACCAAGATTTACAAAATCACCATTTTTAAAGAATTTCGCGCAGCGGGATGCAATGAGTGCGCGTCCGGTTAATTCTGCCATTACTTATTCCCTCCTTCTGCCTTTTCTCTTGCTTTGGCTTCTGCCTTGGCTTTTGCACGCTGCCACATTGGACACAGTGGGCGTTTCTCGCCTGTGCGCACATAGACCATATCAACAATAGGTGCAGGTACGTGAATCTCTTCCGGTCCGAGTTCACCGACTTCTACGACTTCTTCTACTTCGGCAATGACAAAATCACCGGCGAAAGCCATCGTGCTGTTGGTAGCTCTGGAATTCAGATGGAAATAGAGATTGCCGGCTGTATCAGCTTTCGTTGCCTTAATCAGGGAAACGTCTGCATGGAGCGGCATCTCAAGGAGATATTCCTTGCCGTTGATTGTCAGTTTCTGCTTGCCGTTCTCAACTTCCGTGCCAACACCGGTAGGTGTCAGACAGCCGCCAAGACCGGCACCGCCGCAGCGGATACGTTCGGACCATGTACCCTGTGGACAGAATTCGATATCCAGTTCGCCTGCAAACATCTGATCGCGGGCAAGCGGATTGAGAGCGATATGTGTTGTTACAAGCGTTTTCACACGTTTTTCACGGATCAGCTTGCCGACACCCTGATCCGGCATACCTGCGGAAACAGCAATGGCATGGATATCCTTGACACCCTTCTCGAGCATACCATCAATAATCTCATCGGCGGCAAATTCACCGTGCCAGTCGCCAAACATAATAGTCTGGCCATCATGAATCTTGCTAAGTGCTTCTTCTTTGCTTACAACTTTAGACAGCAATTCGACAACCACCTTTCTTAATTACTTATTCTGTTCAAAAATCTATTTGCCTTCAAAATGGGCTTTGCGTTTCTCCATAAATGCTTTGCAGCCTTCCTGGAAATCCATAGATGCAGCACATTCGCGCTGTGTAGGAATTTCAGTTTCAGCAAGCCACTGCTTGTAATCTGAATAAGCGGCATCGTAAATCTGTTTCTTGATATTCTTATAAGAAAGTAATGGGCCTGCAGCCAGCTTTCTTGCAAACTTCATGGTTGCTTCATCCAGTTCTTCTTTAGCAACAACCTTGTAAGCCAATCCGAGCTCTTTTGCTTCCTCTGCACTGACTGGGCGGCCAGTAGCAGCCAGCTCCATTGTGCGGGCGGTACCAAGGCTCTTTGTCAGAAGATAAGTTGCACCTGTGTCAGGAACAAGACCGATATTGACAAAGGCCAGAATGAATTTGGCATTGTCAGCACAGATCATAAAGTCACCGCCCAGCGCGAGGCTGACACCTGCACCTGCAGATGCACCGCAAACGGAAGTGATGACGAGCTTGCTCATACGTTTGAGACCGTCAGCAACAACACCAACCTTGCCAATCAGACCATCCATGTTCACTTCACCGCCTGCCTGAATCAGATCATAGAAATATCCGATATCGCCACCAGCGGAGAAAGCACGGTCTGTACCTTTTAATACAACAACTTTAACATTCGGGTCCTTCTCAGCAGCATCCACTACATACATCAGCTCATCAGCCATCTGTTCGTCAATCGCGTTCAGATTCTTCATGTAGTTCATTGTGATCACAGCAATACCGTCTGCGTCAACGGTATAGATCAGTTTTTTCAGTTCCATAAAAAAACCCCCTTTAAAAGTACCTGTCGGTGCATCACTGCAATGCAGAGATGAAATATAATTGTGCAGTATGCACAATGCCTATATAGTTATTATACGATAATGTGTAAAAAGCGTCAACAAGATTTTGCGTTATTCCGGCTACAAAACATGCAAAATGTCGTAAAAATAAAGTATTAACGGCAATTATATATAAAAAATAAACAAAAGTATAGTGCGCTGGTAGGAATATTTCGATTTGTATTGACATGTTAGATAATATATCATATAATTCCTATCAATACACTAAGAAAAAGAAAAGAAGTGAGTCAGTTGATCAGATTTGAACATGTTTCCCGTGTTTATCACAATGATGGCCGGGAATTTGCAGCAGTGAACGATGTGAGTCTTGAAATTGAAAAAGGAGAGATATTCGGTATCATCGGATTCTCCGGTGCCGGCAAATCCACATTAGTTCGATGTATTAATTTGCTGGAGCGGCCGACTTCAGGAAAAGTCTTTATCGGTGACGAGGAACTGACTGCCATGTCACCGGCAGAACTGAGACAGCACCGCAAGAAAATCGGTATGATTTTCCAGCAGTTTAATCTCTTTGCTTCCAGAACGGTTTATGATAATGTGTCATTTCCGTTAAAGGGCAGCAATCTGACAAAGGAACAAAAGGATAAGAAAGTCTGTGATTTGCTGAAACTGGTAGAACTGGAGGAGAAGGCTTCAGCGTATCCGTCACAGTTATCCGGCGGACAGAAGCAGCGTGTGGCTATTGCCAGAGCTCTGGCTAATGATCCGGAGATTATTCTCAGCGATGAGTCCACCAGTGCGCTGGATCCGAGAACAACAAGAGCGATTCTTGACCTTTTGAAGAAAGTCAACAGAGAGCTGGGCATCACCATTGTGGTGATTACCCATGAGATGCAGGTTATTAAAGACATTTGTGATCGGGTAGCGGTTATGAAAGATGGTCGTGTTGTTGAGACAGGAACAGTATTTGATATTTTTGCCAATCCAAAGGAGCAGATTACAAGAGAGTTCGTTGAGAACACATCCAATATGTCCCGGATTTATGAATTGGTGGAGACCAAGAGCCCTGTGGTGGAGTTAAAACCGGGAGAGGCTATCTTGCGTTTCAGATATCTGGAGCGAAACGTGTCGGAAGCCCTTGTTTCACAGTTATCAAGAAAATTCAATTTGGATTTAAATATTATTTTCGGAAGCATTGAATTGATTGGTGAAAATCCAATCGGCGGGCTGGTGGTTATTGCCCAGGGAACATCGGACAATATCAATCAGGCAATTCAATACCTGAAGGACAAGAATGTAGGAGTGGAGGTGATTCTGGATGGTCGAACTGCTTAATCAATGGTTGCCGAATGTCATGGACAGACCGGATGTTTTTATCAAGAGCATTCAGGAAACCTTTATCATGGTGGGCTGGTCAGGAGCTATATCATTTGTGGTTGGTTTATTTCTGGGAGTTCTGATTACGGTAACGAAGCCGGGAAATATTCTGGAACATCCGCTGGTTTATCAGATTATCGATAAGGTGGTCAACCTTTTCAGATCTGTACCCTTTATTATCCTGCTGGCTTGTCTGGTTCCCCTTAGCCGTCTGATCATGGGAACGGCCATCGGTGTCAAAGGTGCCATTGTGCCTCTGGTATTTGGATGCGCACCGTTTTTTACAAGACAGATTGAATCAGCGTTGGCGGATGTGGATCCAGGGCTGATCGAGGCTGCACAGTCTATGGGATTGGACAATAAAGATATTATTTTCAGAGTGTATCTGAAAGAAAGTATTGCAGGTATTGCCCGCGGTACAACTATTACCATTATCAGTCTGATCGGCCTGACAGCCATGGCAGGTGCCATCGGTGCAGGCGGTCTGGGAAACTTTGCCATTATGTATGGTCATCAGAGAAACATGCCGGATATCACTTATACAACAGTGGTTGTGCTGGTTATCATTGTCACGGTAGTACAGCTCATCGGCAATTATATAGCGAAAAGAAATACACATTAAATTTTTACAACAATGCATTAGGAGGAAAATGACATGAAAAAGAAAGGTATTATTGCACTTGCATTAACAGCCGCACTGGCACTTGGCGCATTAACAGGCTGCGGAAGCACCACGGCAAAGGAGACAACAGGCAGCACAGATGCAGCAGCTGAGACAACAAAAGCATCCGAAACAGCAGGTTCAGAGGCAGCAGGAAGCGAAACAGCAGTTTCAGGTGAAACACGAGTGGTTAAACTGGGATTAACTGGCGTTATCTATGAAGACATCTGGAATCCAATTAAAGAAGAACTGGCCAAAGAAGGTGTTGATCTGGAATATGTTCAGTTTTCTGATTATTCCCTGCCGAATGAAGCCTTAAATGCCGGTGAAATTGACATCAACGCTTTTCAGCATCACGCATATTTCAACAATGATGTGGAAAAGAATGGTTATGATATTACACCAATTGCAGATACATTTATCATTGCTATGAATCTTTATTCTGACAAGGTAAAATCCGTAGATGAAATCAAAGATGGTGACGTTATTGCTATTCCGGATGATGCATCCAACGGCGGCCGTGCTCTGAAAGTGCTGGCCAACGCAGGCCTGATCACACTGAAAGCAGAAGCAGGTTCTAATCCAACTGTTGCGGATATCGATACATATAATGTAAAAATTGAAATCAAAGAAATGGGTGCAGCCGATATACCATCTGTACTGCCGGATGTCACAGCAGCTGTTATCAATGGTAACTACGCACTGGATTATGGCATTGACCCGACAACAGCGATTTACGAAGAAACAAAATATGATGATGACAGCTACTTCTGCCTGATGGCTGTTCGCAGCAGTGACGCAGACGATGCAGTTTATAAGAGAATTGTAGAATTATTCCAGTCAGAAACAACAAAGCAGATTTTCCAGGATGAATTCAACGGCTACTTTGTTCCTGCATGGGAAGTACAGAAATAATAGACAGAATAAACATAACTATTCAGTACAATCTGAAGCATTTGCTGCCGAAGATGTGAGAAGATGATTCAAAGATGCAAAATTCCATCAGCAAAGGTGATTGTTGATGGATTTTGCATTATAACAGTGAGAGAACTGAACTGTTATGACAGAAAAGATGAGGAGAGCGAGAAAAGCCATGAAGGAAGCACTTTTATCAATTATAAAAGATGAAAACAGAATCATTACAGACCAAATTGACCCGCAGTATCTTTCTGATAATCTGGGGCGTAAAAAAGGAACGGCCGAAGCAGTTGTATTTCCAATATCGACAGAAGAAGTCAGCGGTGTCATGCGCTATGCCTGGGAAAATAATCTGCCGGTGACACCGCGAGGAGCAGGTACGAATCTTGTTGGCTCCACTGTACCGTCAGGTCACGGCATTGTGCTGGATGTGTCTTTGATGAATCATGTCCTTGAGCTGGATGAGGAAACCTTCACGGCCACTGTTGAGCCGGGGGTTGTACTGGAAGATTTTCAGGCCTGTGTTGAAAGCAAAGGTTTATTCTATCCACCGGATCCGGGCGAAAAGAAAGCCACCATTGGCGGAAATATCAGCACCAATGCAGGCGGTATGCGTGCTGTGAAATACGGTGTAACGCGAGATTATGTCATGGGGCTGGAACTGGTTCTGGCAGATGGCACCGTTGTCATGGCGGGCAGCAAGAATAGAAAAGATACATCCGGCCTTGATCTGAAAGAGATTGTTATCGGTTCCGAAGGAACACTGGCGGTGATCACCAAATGTATACTGAAACTGATTCCGAAGCCTGAGGACAGCCTCAGTGTCCTTCTCAGTTTCGACAGTCTGAAAGCAGGTATTGAGAGTGTCAGAAAAATTATTCAGGCCAATTTGAATCCGACAGCCATGGAATTTATTGAGCGTAAAGTGATTCAGCTGGGGGAAGATTATCTGAAAATGTCATTCCCTGAACCGGAGGCCAGCGCCTATGTGCTGACAACCCTTGACGGCAGCAGAAATGAAATCAATGAGCATCTGGCTGGCCTTAAGAAAGTCGCAGAAGAAAGCGGTGCCCTTTCCGTTCTTCCGCTGGAGGATAAAGAGGAGGCAGCCAGAGTATGGAAAATCCGCGGTATGCTGGTCAAAGGCGTGGAGGCTGTTTCAGAACAGGAACCAATGGATATTGTTGTCCCGATCAATCAGATTGATGCTTTTGTCAATTTTGTAAATTCATTTGAAAAAGAATGTGGTATGCGCATGATTAGTTTCGGACACGCCGGAGACGGCAATGTGCATTTGTGTGTTGTCAGAGGTGATAGAGACGATGAAACATGGGAAAAAGAGCTTGACGCTAATCTGACTGTCCTTTATGATAAAGCTTATGCACTGGGCGGTCTGGCCAGCGGCGAGCACGGTATCGGACTGAGCAAGCAGAAATATCTGCTGAAAGCATCAAAGCCGGGAAACATTGCATTGATGAAGCGTGTGAAAGCAGCTTTTGATGAGAAAAATATTTTAAATGCAGGCATTTCCTACAATGTCTAAAGGAGTATAGAATATATGAAACCGTTAAGTGATAAAACTGCCGGATTTACAGATTCGGTAATCAGAAGAATGACAAGAGTCTCAAATCAATATGGTGCTGTCAATTTATCTCAGGGATTTCCGGATTTTGACCCGCCGAAGGAAATCACAGACAGACTGCGTGAGATTGCACCGCACGGACCGCATCAGTATGCTCTGACATGGGGCGCACAGAACTTCAGAGAAGCCCTTGCGAGAAAACATGAACATTTCTCGGGTATGAAAGTAGATCCGAATAAAGAAATTGTTGTCACATGCGGCAGTACGGAGGCGATGATGGCGTCAATGCTGACCGTCTGCAATCCGGGAGATAAAGTCGTTGTCTTTTCGCCATTTTATGAAAATTACGGTGCAGATGCGATTCTGTCCGGCGCACAGCCGATTTATGTGCCGTTAAATCCGCCGGAATTTAACTTTGATGCCAATGTACTGGAAGATGCCATGAAGCAGGATGGGGTGAAAGCCCTGATTCTCTGCAACCCTTCCAACCCATGTGGCAAAGTCTTTACACTGGAAGAACTACAGATCATCGCTGATCTGGCCATTAAATATGATCTGTATGTTATTACTGATGAAGTGTATGAGCATATTTTGTATAAGCCGAATAAACATATTTATATGGCCACGCTGCCTGGAATGCGTGAGCGTACAATTATCTGCAACTCCCTTTCAAAGACTTATTCCATTACAGGATGGCGTCTGGGTTATGTCATTGCACCGCCTGAAGTCATTGACAGAGTCAAGAAAGTGCACGACTTCCTGACTGTAGGCGCTGCAGCACCGCTGATGGAGGCGGTTGTGCCGGGACTGAACTTCGGTGATGATTATTATATCGAACTGCAGAACCATTACACCCATATGAAAAACCTCTTTGTAGGCGGGTTAAAAAACATCGGTTTGACCTTCACAGAGCCTCAGGGGGCTTATTATGTCATGGTAGATATCAGCGAGTTCGGTTATAAAGATGACTATGAATTCTGTGTGGATCTGGCAGAGAAAGTCGGCGTCGGCGCTGTTCCGGGTTCCAGCTTCTTCAGAGAAGACGTGAACCAGTACATCCGATTCCATTTTGCAAAGAAGGACGATACATTGAATGCGGCGTTGGAAAGACTGGCGGATATTCGGAAGATATTGAAGAAATAATAAAAAAAGACAATGTTTCATCTGAAAAACTCATGCTGGATAAAACATTGTCTTTTGCCGTTTTAAAGTTCTTTTCTTGCTAGTGGCTTTAAATAATCTTTCTTTAATTAGAAGCCTCAATATCCCCATGTCATCAGCTTCCACTTACCGCCATTAGAACGAGCCAGCCACCATTGCCAGCCGGTATATTCTTCATCAGGATTCCATGCACCGCCGCCATTTTTCGGAGAATGAAAATCGCTTGTAAACATAATGCACTGGTCGAAGGTTTCTTTGTTATCATTGGCAGCTTCCAGTTCGTTCATCCAGGCAATATGATCGGGGGTGTTGCATTGGTCATCTGAACTGTAGGAAATACTGTGCAGTTCACAGCCGTCAAAATCCTTGAATACAGTTTTAATGGCCTTGATGGCGGCATCCATATCTTCTTTGGAATAGATGGAAGAGCTGCCATAATCAATGGTGACATATGACATTTTGGCCTGCTTGCCGCATGCGGTCAAGGCGAAAAGACCGATGATACCCAAAAATAATAAATATTTTTTCAATGTTTCCGACCTCCGTTCTGTGAAATTTCCGAAATCCTAATATTTTCATGAGTAGTATAACATATAATTAGGAGATATAAATGAACGAATCCCTTAAGAAAAAGTGACGATTTATATAGGGATTATTCATCCGTATACTGAAATAATTCCTCAACCGTTGTGTGAAAAACCCTGGCGATATCCATAGCCAGCTTTAGGGAAGGATTGTATTTGCCCCGTTCAAGATTGACAATGGTTTCCCGGCGGACGCCTACCAGTTCGGCGAGGTCAGCCTGTTTGAGGTTGTATTTTTCTCTGTAGGGTTTTAAATTGGTTAAAAGTGCCATGCTATACTCCTTTGGTGTCCATGATGTAGAAGAGAATCGTGCGTATAATGGCAAGAGCAATCAGGATACCCATCAGGCAATAGCCAATGAGGTCTGTTGTTATTGACAATCTGCCGACAGCACAGACGAAACTCAGAACAATGATTGCAGCGGCACCGATTTTCAGACACAGGGCATCGCAGCGTTTTAGGTTGGCCTCAGACATTTCATCCGGTCGTTCCTGTTTGTATTTCCTAAGGCGGGATGCGCGGGAGATAAAATAGAAGAATGTAAAGGCAAAGACAGCATATTGAATCGACGTATAATAGTTGTGCCAGTCATTTCTTGCCCACATCCAGTAGTAAAGGGCAATCAGAATGGCAAAGACAATCTTATCAGCAACAATTTCCCGTAATGATACTTTTCTCATAAACCAAATTCCTCCTTTGAAGTGATGTATTTCTCACTTGCTATGTGATAAATATATCACTTTTTAAAACGTGTGTCAAGACAAAATGTGCGAAATTTATCACTTAATACGCAGTCGTTGACAGCTTTGAAAAAGTATGTTATTTTGAGGTTAAGTAAAGTTTTCTTCGGAAATGAGCATGTTCTCTACTGGCGGTGACAGCCCGCGAGCCATTCGGTTAATTCGGTGTAATTCCGGAGCCAACAGTCAGTCTGGAGGGGAGAAGAAGGCTTTCCGGCTGGGCGCCGGATGCCGTTTTCTGCTCATTCTATCTAAGTCATCATATCAGCATCCGGTATTAATATTATTTCTTTTTGGAAGTAATAACTGCCGGGTGCTTTTTGCTTTGTTCAAGTCGAGCGACCGCGAGACTTGGCGCGTGATTCTGGTCAGCGTAAGCTGACATATTCTTTACAGAATCACTGCGCATCCTCGCGGAGCGTTTATCTCAGTCGGAGATTGGACTCCCACTGACACAAATTTGCTGTTACTCACCACCTGAAAGAGGTGGGAGTCTTCTCGACTGAGATAAAATTTCATGATGATTGAGGAGGAGATGGAGAATGGAAAATATGCAGACAAACAGAAATTCTTTGGAATCGGAACCGCTGACGAAGCTTTTACTGAAATATTCTGTTCCGACAACCTTGACTTTGATGGTTAATTACATCTATAATATCGCAGACCAGATTTTTGTGGGGCAGGGTGTGGGCATCACAGGAATGGCAGCCATCAATATCGCTTTTCCGCTGTCAATTCTTGTCAATGCGGTTTCACTGCTTCTGGGAGATGGTTGTGCGGCTAATGTCAGTCTGTGTCTGGGACGACGTGAACAGGAAAATGCCAATAAGATTTTTGGGCAGGCAGTGACCTGGATTGTTGCCAGCGGCATTACGCTGGCATTCATTTGCGGTATATTTGCGCCGCATATTGTTACGCTGTTCGGAACAACGAATACAGCTTATGGGGAATCGCTGGCTTATATGCGGGTGATTGCCATCGGCATCCCGTTTCAGCTCATTTGTCCGGCATTTACGGCTATGATACGAGCAGACGGTTCACCGCAGTACACCATGAAGTGTATGATGGCCGGCGCGGTGGTCAATATTATTCTGGATCCTGTCTTTATTTTCGGCTTAAAGATGGGGGTTGTCGGGGCAGGTATTGCCACGGTGATTGGAGAAATGGCAGCAGGTATACTATGTCTGCTCTATTTGCGCAGATTACAGTCTGTACAGCTTGAAAAGACCGCATTGCGCCCGACATGGACGGTGACAAAGATGATTCTGCAGCTTGGTTTTCCGAGTCTGCTGACCCAGGGATTAACGGCGCTGGTACAGATCGTGCTGAATAATCTCATGCGAGTTTACGGAGAAGCCAGCATTTACGGCAGTGATATGTCGCTTTCTGTTTATGGTATGATGATGAAAGTCTATCAGCTTGCGCATTCCATGTTTGTCGGCGTTTCCTCCGCTATTCAGCCAATTAACGGCTATAATTTCGGAGCGAAGAATTATCAGCGTGTGCGTCAGACTTATCGATTGGCCACAGGAATCGCAGTCGTTATTTCAGCTGCATGGTGGCTGGTTTATATGGTATTTTCAAGACAGATAGCAGGATTGTTTGTTGCGGATAATCAGCTGTATTTTGACTGTACGCAGCATTGTTTCCGGCTTTATATGATGGCCTTTTTCCTCTATGGGGTGCATATGACGACGGCTTCCTTCTTCCAGGGAATCGGGAAGCCGACGAAATCCTTGCTGATACCGCTGATTCGACAGGGCATACTGCTTATTCCTTTGGCTTTGCTGCTGTCAAGAGCAGTAGGTCTTGACGGGGCACTGCTGGCGGCACCTGCGGCAGATACGGTTACTTGTCTGCTGTGTGTGGCTTTGGCACGAACGGAATTCAGGCGGTGGGAAAAAGCTGGGATGTTGTTACCATCTTAATAAATGAGAATGTTTATCAAAAATGCAGTATTCTATCAATGATGCTGCATTTTTATGATACACTGGTTAGAGATAACTAATATTGCGGCGAAAAACAGTCAATATAGAATGAAGAGAGGCGAGAGGAATGTTTCTGGAAATCAATCAAATCAGGAAATCTTACGGCTCAGGGGAGAGCCGGGTTGAAGTGTTGAAGGGGATTGATCTGTACGTAGAGCAGGGGGAATTCTGTGTGCTTCTGGGGCCTTCCGGTTCCGGCAAATCGACACTTTTGAATATTATCGGCGGTATTGACCAGGCAGACAGCGGGGATATCTGCATTCGAGGTGAAAGAATGGCAGATATGAAAGAAAAAAAGCTGACATTGTATCGCAGAAAGCATCTGGGTTACATTTTCCAGATGTATAATCTGATCCCGAATCTGACAGTCAGGGAGAATGTAGAAGTGGGGGCTTATCTCAGTGAGAAGCCGCTGGATGTGGATGAACTTTTACATACACTGGGGCTTTACGACCATAGAAATAAGCTGCCGAACCAGCTTTCCGGCGGACAACAGCAGAGAACGGCCATCGGCAGAGCCATAGTCAAAAATCCGGATATTCTACTGTGTGATGAACCGACAGGCGCGCTGGATTACAATACATCTAAAGAAATCCTGAAACTCATTGAGAAGGTCAATCAGAAATACGGCAACACAGTGATTATGGTCACCCATAATGATGCCATCAAAGATATGGCGGATCGTGTGGTACGTCTGAGAGACGGCATGATCCGCAAGAATTATCTGAATGAGCAGAAACTTTCGGCGGATGCATTGGACTGGTAGGAGGTGGTACAGATGAAGAATCCACTGAATCGGCGTCTGACAAGGGAATTAAAAGGAGAATTGGGCAAATATCTGGTGATTTTGATTCTTCTGATCGCAACCATCGGGTTTGTATCCGGTTTCCTTGTGGCAGATGGCAGTATGCTGACGGCATATAATGAAAGTTTTGAGAAATACAATATAGAAGACGGCCATTTCACAGTTATAAAACAGATGAACAAGGCTCAGAAGAAGAATGTTGAAGCTCTGGGAGTGACACTTTATGATTTGTTTTATGTGGAAGAAACGTTAGTGACGAATGATAGTACGCTTCGAATTTTTCCAGATCGCAAGGACGTCGATAAAGTATGTCTGATGGAAGGAAGTATGCCGGAGAAATCGGACGAAATTGCCATCGACAGAATGTATGCGGACAACAACAGTCTGAAAGTAGGCGATGTCATTGCATCAACAGATCACAGCTGGAGAGTGACTGGATTGGTGGCATTGCCTGATTACAGCGCATTATTCTCGGACAATAATGATTCAATGTTTGATGCGATCAAGTTTGGGGTGGCCATTGTGGCTGAGGAGGGTTTTGCACAGCTGGATCAGTCTAAAATGACCTGGCAGTATGCATGGAAATACAATCAATCGCCAAAGAACAACATAGAAGAAAAAGAAATGTCGGATGATTTGATGTCAGATATCAATAGCACTATTGTACTGGACAGCTATACACCGCGTTATCTGAATCAGGCGATTAATTTTACCGGTGAAGATATGGGCAGTGACAGAGGCATGATGATTGTCCTGCTGTATATGGTTATTGTGATCATGGCTTTTGTGTTCAGTGTGACCATCAGCAACACCATCAGCAAAGAGGCCAATGTCATCGGCACGCTTCGGGCATCCGGTTATACGAGAAGCGAGTTGGTGCGGCATTATATGATGGTGCCGATTTTCGTCACTTTGATTGGTGCCGGTATCGGCAATATTTTGGGATACACTGTTTTGAAAGATGTTTGTGCGGGCATGTATTACGGCAGTTATAGTTTGCCGACTTATGTTACATTGTGGAACTCGGAAGCCTTTGTATTGACCACCATTGTGCCAGTGGTGCTGATGGCAATCATCACCTTCGCGGTATTGTCTTACAAACTGACGCTTTCACCGCTGAAGTTTCTGAGACGTGATCTGAGCAGAAGAAAACAGAAACATGCGTTGCCGTTGAGTGTGCATATTCCGTTTTTTAATCGATTCCGCATCAGGGTCATTCTACAGAATCTCAGCAATTATCTAGTGCTTTTTGTCGGCATATTATTTGCCAATATGCTGCTGCTCTTTGGACTGGGATTGCCGGTAGTACTGGATCATTACAAAGCGACCATTGGCGACAATATGCTGGCCAATTATCAGTATCTGCTTCAGATGCCTGTGGGAACGGTGGATGAGGATCACAAGCTTGAAAGCATGCTGAATATGTTGATGTTCAATCGTTTTGTTGAAACGGATAATGAGGATGCGGAGAAATTCAGCGCATATTCTTTGAAAATGCAGCAGAATACATCTAAAACAGAGGAAATTTTGCTTTATGGCATTGAGTCGGACAGCCGATACGTTCACTTGGATTTGCAGCCGACGGATGTCTATATTTCATCGGCCTATGCGGATAAATATCTGATTCAGCCAGGAGATACCATTACGCTGAAAGAAACCTATGAAGATAAGAGCTATGATCTGACGGTAACCGGTATTTATGATTATGAAGGTGCATTGGATGTCTTTATGTCGAGAGAAGCATTAAATGACATGTTTGATCTGGGCAGTGATTATTTTTGCGGTTATTTTTCCAACAGTGAAATTACGGATATTGATTCGAAATATATTGGATCGGTGATTGATATTGATGATATGACCAGAATCAGTCGTCAATTGGAACAATCCATGGGCAGTATGATGTATATGGTTGATGGATTTGCAATGCTGATATTTATTGTTTTGATATATCTGCTGTCCAAAATTATTATAGAAAAAAATACCCAGTCCATTTCTATGAGCAAGATTCTTGGCTATACCAACAGTGAAATTAGTCGGTTATATATTGTTTCAACCCTCGTGGTGGTGGCTGTGTGTATCCTGATCAGCATGCCGATTGTTTATGAGGGATTGGTTTATATTTTTCGGTGGATGCTAATCAACAGTATGTCCGGATGGATTCCGATTTATCTTGGCAAATCAATTTATGTCAAAATGTTTATCATAGGTGTTGTTTCCTATGGTGTGGTTGCTTTGCTGGAATACAGGCGTATTCAGAAGATTCCGATGGATACAGCGCTTAAAAATGTGGAATAGACGGGAGGCAGTGCGATGAAAATAAAAAAGCGATTAAAAGATAAGGCGGGAATGCTCGTATTAACAGTGGTGCTTGTGGTGGCTGCGTTGATAGCGTCTGTTGTGAGCGGTTGTACGGAGCAGGTCAAAGCAGCGGAGAATGAGGTTTCAGCAGGAACTTTAGCTGATACTGACAATAGTAGCCATAAAGAAATTAGGACAACAGATGCAGATAAGAACGGTAGTAAGAATGCTCAGGTATCGGATAGCGATAAAAGCGCTGACAAAGGCAGTGATAAAACAGATAAAACGGAAACTGTCTATGCCAAGGCAGATTCATCCGGCAAAATTTATGATGTGTCTGTGGAGGCAGTGCTGAAAAATGAAGGAGAGGGTGAAATCACAGATTATTCGACACTTTCTGACATTAAGAACACAGAAGGCGACGAAGAATTTACAGAGAAGGGCAGCAACGTGGTTATATGGGAGAATCATGGTGAGGACATTCAATATAAAGGTACTTCTACAGATGCTCTGCCGGTGGATGTCAAGATTACTTATTATCTGAATGACAAACAGGTGACTGCGGATGAATTAAAAGGACAAAGCGGCAAAGTCAGAATCCGTTTTGATTATACCAACAAGTATTCTCAGAAAGTAGAAGTAAATGGAAAGACAGTTGAGGTATCCACACCTTTTGTTGTGTGCTCAGCCATGTTCCTGTCATCGGATAACTTCAGTAATATTGAAGTGACCAACGGCAAAACCGTGGAAATGGATGACCAGAACATTGTAATTGGTTATGCCATGCCGGGACTTTCCGACAGTCTGCAGTTGAAGAATTATGAAGCCACAGAAGATGTTGATATTCCGGAATATGTGGAACTGACAGCGGATGTGACAGATTTTTCACTGGATTTCACAGCAACCATTATCTCCAACGGTATGTTCGGCAATATGGATACGGATGACTTGAAAGATGTAGATGACCTGATTGATGCCATGGATGATTTATCAGAGGCTTCAGACAAACTGGTGGACGGCGCTGCAGAGCTGGCAGATGGTGCGGATGAATTGGGTGACTATTTTGGACAGTATCTGACAGGGGTATCTGCAATGGATGAAGGTTCCGCAGGTTTAATGAAAGGGCTGAAAACCGTCAATGACCAGAAAGGCGCACTTCTTGAAGGTGCCAAAGGCCTGCAGCAGGGACTTGAAACATTGAATCAGTCATTGGCAACAGTGAATCTGGATGGACAGTCTGTGGATATGCAGCCGATGTCAGCAGCCGCAGCAGCACTGGCACAGGATACAGCAAAATTAAAAGAAGCGCTGACAGTCATGCAGTCAACGTTAAATGATGTGAAAACCTTTGCCAATGATGCAAAATCTTATAAGGAATCTGTTCAGAAAAAGACTTCCGAGGCAAAAGGTGCACTGGATGCAGTGGATTTGAGCGAGGTAGAGAAAAAGGCAGAATCAGAAGCAAAAGAGCAGGCATCAAAGGCTGTGAAAGAGGCTCTTGCGGGTACAGATTTGACAGATGATCAGAAAGCTGAGATTCAGTCAAAAGTGAAAGACAGTATTTCAATTTCTGATACAACGGATACGGCTTCAGGAAAGATTGCCGAGGCAAAAAATGCGCTGAAAGATATGCCGGACCTTGAGATTCCGGAGTTTTCACTGGGTACAGATACAATTACCGCATTGGTTGAGGATATGCAGAAGCAGCTGCAGATACTGGGACAGTATTCAGAAGCCTTGTCGAATCTTGGCACACAGATGTCTGGGCTCTCCGGTACACTGGAAGAGTTAAAAACAGGTGTCAGCAGTCTGGCTGAGGGCAGCGGGCAGCTGACAGCAGGAGTGTTGGCGTTGAATGACGGTATTGAACAGCTTTATCGGGGGTCAGTGGCATTAAATGATGGTACAGGCCAGCTTATCACAGCTGGCAATGCTATTGCCAAAGGTTTTGACGGTCTGTCAGAGGGAACAGATGCCCTCAGTGACGGCATGAAAGAATTTGACAAAGAGGGCATTCAGGAACTGAAGAAACTGGCCGGGGACGACCTGGAAAATATCATCACCCGTGTACGTGCTCTGAAAAAAGCAGATGAGCAGTACAATAATTTCTCCGGCCTTGAAAAGGGTAAAACCGGAAGTGTACGCTTTATTGTAGAAACAGACGAGATAAAAAAGTAAAGGGATTACTCTAATATTTTAAACTGGTTCTTATGGTAATCTATCCGGCCTTCCTGGCGCAGTTTGCTGAGTTCCGTGGACATAGCACTACGCTCGACGCAGAGATAATCTGCCAGCTCCTGGCGGTCATAAGGAATCGCAAAAATTCGGCTTTTATTTTGTTTGGCCTGCATCAGCAGATAAGCCATCAGCTTTTCTTTGGTAGTTCGCTTGGAGGTCAGCTCAATCTTCTGATTCAGCATAATGTTTTTGGCTGCAACAATATGCAGAAGATTGGCAATAATCTGGTTATGGAATTCACAGGAATTGCCGCAGGTGGTGATGACCCGGCGGCAGTCTAGCAGAAGAATCTCACTGTCGGTAACTGCGGTTGCAGTCACCGGCAGTTTTTCTATGCCCGCGCAGGCAAAAGCTTCGCCAAAGAGCTGTGACGGCTCCATCATGGAAATGATATTGCGGTTGCCGAAAAAATCATCTTTGGCAATCTGGACTTTGCCGGTTAATACAACACCAATAAGACTTGCCGGTTCCCCTTCCCAGAAAATCGGCTGGTTCTTTGAATAGGAAGCAGTCCGTGCTCCGAGACAGGTCAGCATGCCATCTAAATCATCCTCAGAGATACCTTGAAAAAGTGCTGATTTTTTTATCACTGGAAAATATTTTCTCATAAAAGAACTCCTTTTGTTGGAATTACAACGTAACTTTTGGGCAAAGTATACTATGATAGGTTCATAAAGTCAAGGAGGTATTCCAATGGAAAATAATATGTTTTGTTTTCAGTGTGAGCAGACAGCCGGATGCGGCGGATGTACAGGCAGAGCAGGTGTCTGCGGCAAACAGGCAGATACGGCACAGCTTCAGGATCAACTGACAGGGGCACTCATCGGTCTTGCCCGTGCGGCAGAGGGAAATGTACCGGGACCTTCCACTGATAAAGTCATTATCGAGGGATTATTTACAACCGTCACAAATGTGAATTTTAATAATGAAACCATTAACGCTCTGATCGATCGTGTGCATGAGGAGAAGCACAAACTGGTGCCGGACTGTGAATCATGCGGTTCTCCATGCGGCAGAACAGAAGATTATGATATGAAAGGCATCTGGGAAGCAGATGAAGATATTCGTTCATTAAAATCACTGATTCTTTTTGGTATCCGAGGTATGGCAGCCTATGCTTATCATGCTGCTGTGCTTGGATACACTGACAAAGATGTTAATCAATTTTTCTATAAGGCTCTTTTTGTCATCGGTGAAAATTGGAAAGTGGATGAGCTTCTGCCGGTAGTTATGGAAGTGGGAGAAGTGAATCTGAAGTGTATGGCACTCCTGGATAAGGCCAATACAGAGACTTACGGGACGCCGGAGCCGACAACTGTTCCTTTAACTGTGGAAAAAGGCCCGTTTATTGTTGTGACAGGTCATGATCTGTATGATCTTAAACAGCTTTTGGAGCAGACAAAGGATAAGGGCATCAACATTTACACCCATGGCGAGATGCTTCCGGCTCATGCTTATCCTGAGTTGAAAAAATATCCGCATCTTAAAGGCAATTTCGGTACCGCATGGCAGAACCAGCAGAAAGAATTTGCCAATATGCCAGCACCGGTTCTGTTTACAACCAACTGTCTGATGCCGCCAAAAGCAAGTTATGCAGACAGAGTATTTACTACAGAGATGGTGTCTTATCCGGAAATCGTGCATATCGGCGATGAAAAAGATTTCTCACCGGTGATCGAGAAAGCGTTGGAACTTGGTGGTTATAAGGAAGATCAGCATTTTACCGGCATCAACGGCGGGCATGAAGTGACAACCGGTTTTGGTCACGGCACAATTCTGTCAGTGGCTGATAAGGTGGTTGAAGCGGTTAAAGCCGGAGATATCCGTCATTTCTTCCTGGTGGGCGGCTGTGACGGTGCAAGACCGGGCAGAAATTATTTCACGGATTTTGTGAAGCAGACACCAAAGGATAGCATTGTACTGACATTAGCCTGTGGTAAGTACCGTTTTAACGATTTGGATCTGGGAACCATTGGCGGTCTGCCTCGCCTTATGGATATGGGACAATGTAATGATGCTTATGGCGCGATCCAAGTGGCAGTGGCGTTGGCCAATGCCTTTGGCTGTGGTGTCAATGATCTGCCGCTGTCCATGGTACTGTCCTGGTATGAGCAGAAAGCGGTCTGCATCCTGCTGACGCTGCTGCATCTCGGCATCAAGAATATTCTTCTCGGACCGACACTGCCGGCATTTATCTCACCAAATGTACTGAAGATTCTGGTGGATACCTACAATATCGGTGCGGTGACAACACCGGAAGCAGATATGGCGCGATGCCTTGGAAGAGAGTAATAATTGCGATAATGAGTGAAACTCATAAAGCGTGTTTTATCTCGTCAGGGCAGAGAGCGTGCAGTCTGAGACGAATTTTTAACGATGTCGAAAATAGTCAGAAAAACAGGCGAATCTCATGATGGGAATGGCAAAAACAGGAAAACAGCATGTCAATCTGCACAAAAACAGAGACTTAAAATATGAATAACTAACAATTTGACAAAAAAGCAAGAGAATTCTCTTGCTTTTTTTGTTGAAGTGGTATATGATGTAATTACAGAGTTGGAAACGTTTCCAGAAACGTTTCCGGGAAGGTTTTATCTTTAAAACGAGGAGGAATCATAATGAAAAAAAGAAGTTTATTAGCTTTGGCCATGGTTGGCGCACTCAGTGTTTCCATGCTTGCAGGCTGTGGCAGCTCTTCAACAAAAGAGACACAGGCTCCTGCAGGTTCTGAGGCAGCAACAGAGGCAGCGAAAGAAAGCACAGCAGCAGGCGACGGCAAGGTTTATTATCTGAACTTTAAGCCTGAACAGGATGCACAGTGGCAGGAACTGGCTAAGCTGTACACAGAAGAGACTGGTGTTCCTGTAACAGTTTTAACAGCTGCATCAGGTAATTATGAGACAACACTGAAGTCAGAGATGGCTAAGACAGATGCACCAACATTATTCCAGGTAAATGGTCCTGTTGGTCTGGCTTCTTGGAAAGATTACTGCTACGATCTGAAGGATTCTAAGATCGCAGGTGAACTGACAAATGATGAATTTGCTCTGATGGATGGCGATTCTATGGCAGGTATCGGCTATGTTATCGAGACATACGGCATCATTTACAACAAAGCTCTTCTTGAAAAAGCAGGTTATACACAGGATGATATCAAGAGCTTTGATGATCTGAAGAAAGTTGCTGAAGACATCACAGCACGTAAGGATGAGCTTGGCTTCTCAGCCTTTACATCCGCAGGTATGGATGGCTCTTCTGACTGGAGATTCAAGACACATCTTGCAAATCTTCCAATCTACTATGAATACAAAGCAGACGACATCGATACAACAGATGCCATCAAAGGTACATACCTTGACAACTATAGAAATATCTGGAATCTTTACATCAACAACGCAACATGTGATCCGTCCCTTCTTTCCACAAAGACAGGTGATGATGCAGTTGCTGAATTCGTAACAGAACAGGCTGTATTCTATCAGAATGGTACATGGGCATACAACGATGTTGCAGAACTCGGTGATGACAACCTTGGCATGCTGCCAATCTACATCGGTGCTGAAGGTGAAGACAAACAGGGTCTTTGTACAGGTACAGAGAACTACTGGTGTGTTAACAGCAAAGCAAGCGAAGCAGATATCCAGGCTACACTTGATTTCATGTACTGGTGTGTAACATCTGAAGTTGGTACAAAAGCTATGTGCGGCGGCGAAAGTGCAATGCCATCCGGTGGCGCAGGCATGGGCTTCGTTATTCCTTTTAAAGGCAACCTTGAATCATCCAATCCTCTGGTTAACATCGCTAACCAGTATGTAGCTGATGGCTATACACCAGTTGCATGGACATTCTCCACAATGCCTTCAGAAGAATGGAAGAACGGTGTTGGTTCTGCTCTGACAACATACGCAGCAGACCAGACAGATGATAACTGGAACGCAGTTGTAAGCGCATTCGTAGACGGATGGGCTAAAGAAGCAGCAGCTTCCAAATAATCAGGAACGCAAACGGTTTTATATCGTAACTGTAGATTAAAAGACAGTGGGCGGGCATCCCTTGCCCGCCCACTGGTTTTTTATGCGGGTAGAATCTGCCAAGCATATTTGGACTCGCACTGTTATCAACTTAAGAGGGAGGTTGATTCTGTGGAAAAGGCTATTAAACGTTATCTTCCGATATTCGTTTTACCGACTCTGGCTGCATTTATCATAGGCTTTATCGCGCCGTTTATTATGGGTGTTGGACTGTCCTTTTGTGAATTTACGACAGTCAAAGATGCGAAATTTGTAGGTATCAGCAATTATGTAAAAGCATTTCAGGATACAATTTTCAGACATTCGTTTTGGTATACGGCACTTTTTGCGATTGTATCACTGATAGTGATTAATGTCTGCGCCTTTGCACTGGCGCTGGCTCTGACTAGGAAAATGAGAGGAACAAACATCTTCAGGACGATTTTCTTTATGCCGAACCTGATCGGTGGTATTGTTCTTGGATATATATGGCAGCTGATTTTTAACGGTATTCTTGCAAAATATTCCACAGCGCTGGCATTGAACCAGTGGCTGGGCTTCTGGGGACTGATCATTCTGGTATCCTGGCAGCAGATTGGTTATATGATGATCATCTATATTGCCGGACTTCAGTCTATTCCTGGAGAAGTTATGGAAGCAGCACAGATTGACGGTGCCAACAGCTGGCAGCGCTTATGGAAAGTTACCATTCCGATGATGATGCCGTCTATTACGATTTGTACATTCTTATCCATTACCAACGGATTTAAGCTTTTCGACCAGAACCTGTCATTGACAGCTGGTGAGCCGTCCAAATTATCTGAAATGATGGCGCTGAATATTTACAACACATTCTATGGTCGTTCAGGATGGGAAGGTGTTGGGCAGGCCAAAGCGGTTATTTTCTTTGTCATCGTTGTGGCTATTGGTCTTATTCAGCTGAGAGCAACACGTTCGAAGGAGGTGCAGCAGTAAATGAAGAACAAAAAGACATTGAGCTGGATCGGTACAATCTTTTTTACCATATTGGGTCTCGTTTATATTGCACCGATTATTATTGTATTATTTAACTCATTTAAGAAGAAATCATTTATCAATCTGGAACCCTTTAAGCTTCCGTCAGCGAAGAACTTCATTGGTTTGGACAACTATACAACTGCATTGAATCAGTATGGTCTGCTGAAGGCTGTAGGATGGACAGTATTTATTACTGTGGGTTCTGTTATTGTTATTCTGATCTGTACTTCTATGTGTGCATGGGCAATTACCCGAGTGAAGAATAAGTTTACGAATGCATTTTATTTATTATGTGTTTTCTCAATGGTTGTACCATTTCAGATGGTCATGTTTACATTGTCATTAATCGCGGACCGACTGAGATTAAATACACCTTGGGGCATCATTATTATTTATCTGGGATTTGGTGCCGGCTTGGCCGTCTTTATGTTCTGCGGTTTTGTTAAATCCATTCCTATTGAAATAGAAGAAGCGGCTATGATTGACGGATGCAATCCGGTGCGTACATTCTTCTCAGTTGTATTGCCGATCATGCAGCCAACTTATATTTCAGTGGGTATTCTTGAGACAATGTGGATCTGGAATGACTTCCTGCTGCCATATCTTGTTTTGGATATTAATAAATATAAGACGATTTCCATCGCAATCCAGTATATGAAGGGCAGTTATGGACGAGTAGATATGGGCGCGATCATGGCGGCGCTGATTATGGCGGTTATTCCTGTTATTATTTTTTATCTTGCCTGCCAGAAATATATTATCGAGGGTGTTGCAGCCGGTGCTGTTAAGGGTTAGAATTATATGCGGAAATCCTGCTGAGAAATGTGTCTGCGAAGCAGGCTGACATTCTGTATCAGGATTCGCAGACAGATATTGAATCTGACACCTGAAGAGAGAGGTAAAAACTGTGACAATAAAAGACATTGCAAAGGAAGCCGGATATTCCGTAGGTACAGTCTCAAGGGTACTGAATAATCATCCGGATGTTTCTGACAAGGCTAGGAAAAAGGTCATGGCCGTTGTCAAAAAAAATCATTTTAAACTGAACAATAATGCGAAGCATCTGAAACAGCAGTCTAACAGTGGTATTGCAGTGATTGTCAAAGGTAATAATAACATGCTTTTTGCAACGATTGTTGAAAAGCTTCAGGGATTGATCAAAGAGCGTGGCTATGTCTGTCTGATCTACTATATTGATGAGGATGAGAATGAAGTTGAACAGGCACTGCAGATTTGTCGTGAACGGCAGCCCATGGGCATTCTTTTTCTAGGCAGCGATTTAGAGTATTATCGCGGTCGTTTTGGGGATGCCGGCATTCCGGGGCTGCTGGTTACAAACTCGGCAGAGGGGATGGAACTTGAGAATCTTTCAAGCGTCAGTACGGATGATGAAGGTGCGGCACAGACGGCGATAGAGTATCTGTTCACGCTGGGGCACAGAGAAATCGGTGTATTAGGCGGCAAATTGGAGAATTCTTACGCAGCAAGATCCAGATATATGGGCTGCCGGAGAGCATTTGAACTCCGGGGACGGAATTTTGACAGGAGCCGACAGTATGAAGGTGCCAGATTTTCTATGGAAGATGGTTATCATGGCATGCTGAGAATGCTGAACAAGATGCCTGAGGTGACAGCCGTTTTTGCTATGTCAGATGTGATGGCGATTGGGGCCATTCGGGCCATCAAAGACCGGGGCCTTCGGGTACCGGAAGATATTTCGGTGATTGGCTTTGATGGTATTGTACTCAGTCAGTATATGTGTCCGAGATTGACGACCATCAAGCAGGATAGTGAGATTATTGCCAGACGTAGTCTGGAGATACTGCTTGGCAATATCCGGGAGGAGCTTCCGGTGACGTATGAGAGAATTCCGTCACTTTTTATAAGGGGTGAAAGTACCTGCGCTCTGTTAGAACAGAATAAAGGAGATGAGAAAAAGTGAGGAAAAGCGGTATTTTGATGCACCTGGCGTCTCTGCCGTCTGAATACGGCGTTGGAACGATGGGGGCAGCGGCAAGAAAGTTTGCTGATTTCCTCAGCGATGCAGGACAGCAGTATTGGCAGCTTCTGCCAATCTGTCCGACCAGTTACGGTGATTCGCCGTATCAGTCCTTTTCTACATTTGCAGGCAATCCTTATTTCATTGATTTGGATTTGCTGGCGTCTGAAGGGCTTTTGGATAAAAAAGAATATGTATCTGTCAATTGGGGTGATGATGTATCACGAATTGATTACGGAAGACTTTATGAACAACGCTATCCGGTTTTAAAATTGGCCGCAAAACGTTTTTTGGAAAATGAACCAGAAGATTTTGAGACATTTTGCGAGCTGCAGGCTTTCTGGCTGGAAGATTATGCGCTGTTTATGACATTGAAGGATACCCATGGCGGCTGCTCATGGTGGCAGTGGGAGGATGAACTGAAAAGACGCGATCATTCGGCCATTGATAAAGTACGCGAAACAATGGCTGAACAGATTGCTTTCTGGAAAGTGCTGCAGTATTTCTTCTTCCGTCAGTGGAAGAGTCTGAAGCAGTATGTCAATGACAAAGGCATTGATTTTATCGGTGATCTGCCGATTTATGTTTCCCAGGACAGCGTGGATGTCTGGGCCCATCCGGAACTTTTCCAGCTGGATGAGAATCTGATGCCGAAGGAAGTTTCCGGTTGTCCGCCGGATGGCTTTTCTGCCACAGGACAGTTGTGGGGCAATCCGCTCTTTGACTGGGACAAGATGGCAGAAGATGATTATGCATGGTGGGTTGGAAGAATCGATTATTTCTGTCATATTTATGATGTACTGAGAATCGACCATTTCCGAGGCTTTGATTCTTATTTTGCGATTCCGTATGGCGCTGAGACAGCCAAAGACGGTTACTGGAAGCAGGGGCCGGGCATGAAACTTTTCAATGCGGTGGAAGCCAAGATTGGTAAACAGCCGATTATTGCCGAAGATTTAGGCTTTCTGACAGACTCTGTCAAGAAACTTTTGGCCGATAGCGGATTTCCGGGCATGAAAGTTTTTGAATTGGGCTTTGACAGCAGGGATACCAATGGCAACGGCTATCAGCCGCATAACTTTATCAGGGACTGTGTGGCTTATACAGGAACCCATGACAATGATACCATTCAAGGCTGGTTTGCATCCGCGGATCCTGTTGATACAGAATGGGCCAGAGAATACTTCCGACTGACCAAAGAGGAAGGCTATCACTGGGGTATGATGCGGGCTTTGTGGGGCAGTGTGGCAGACACAGCCATCGTGCAGGCGCAGGATCTTCTGGGACTTGGCAGCGAAGCCAGAATGAACGAGCCGTCCACTGTGGGGCGGAACTGGCAGTGGCGGGCATTGCCGGGAGTGTTCACAGAAGAATTGGCACAGAAGATACATCGGATGATGGTGCTGTATGAGAGAGTAAACTAAAAATATTT
>QFCH01000441.1_pt1 | contig 116553 bp, 95 predicted proteins | sample 5346071 | NCBI WGS metagenome assembly QFCH01 (sample SAMN09062255, study PRJNA434731) | Human gut metagenome, whole genome shotgun sequencing project. | isolation source: stool timepoint B chromium assembly | host: Homo sapiens | collected 2015
ATTACGCTCTTCCGATCTACAAGGGAGCGTAATAGGACGTGTCATTAACAGCTGATTGTGCTTCTGTTCACGGCCAGGCATTGGGTTTAATGGGAAATCACCGATTTCAAGGACTGTACAGTCAGCTGTCAGACCTGTGGCAACTCTGGCTGAAACTCTGGGGCCCAGGTCACGGCCAATAGCTGTTGCACCTACTAACATGATTTCCGGTTTATATTCATTGATTACAGAAGCTAAAGCGTGTGTATAAGGCTCTGTTCTGTACGCTTTTAATTCAGGATCATCTACAACGATAACTCTGTCTGCACCATACTCTGCCAGTTTATCGCAAAGACCTTTAACATCAGAACCAACCAGGACTGCTGTCACATTTGTGTTCAGATCTTTTGCCAGATCTTTTGCCTTGCCGAGCAATTCAAATGAAATACCGCTTAATACGTTGTCTACCTGCTGAGCGTAGACAAATACGCCTTTATATTCTTCTAAATTCATGTTTTTCACCACTTTTCCTTTTTATTAAATGATATGTTTTTCTTCGAATTTACCCATAAGGTAAGCGACTGCTTCATCCGGATCAAGGGCAACCTTTTCACCGGCACCTTTTCTTACTTTATCGGATGCTTTTGCAATCTGAGTCGGTGAACCTTTAAGACCCAGGTTGGAATCTTCAACATCCTTCAGATCAGCTCTGCCCCATGTAATAATTTCTGCGTCATATGCATCAAAAATTCCGCCCGGTGTCATATAACGGGGCTCATTTAATTCGGAAAGGGCTGTTACCAGGCAAGGCATTTTAGCCTTTAACACATGGTATCTGTCTTCATACTGACGCTGAACGATGACAGAATCACCTTCAACTTTAATATCCTGAGCATAGGAAATTACAGGAATGCCAAGGTGTTCGGAAATCTGAGGACCAACCTGAGCTGTATCACCATCGATCGCCTGACGTCCTGTGATGATTAAATCATAATCAAGATTTCTGAGAGCACCTGCAAGTGTAGAGGATGTAGCCCATGTATCTGCACCGCCAAGAACTCTGTCTGTTACAAGGATTGCTTTGTCAGCGCCCATTGCAAGAGCTTCACGCAGCACATCTGCAGCCTTTGGAAGGCCCATTGTTATAACTGTAACCTCAGCACCATACTGATCTTTTAATCTTAATGCAGCTTCAAGACCTGCTTTGTCATCCGGATTCATGATTGCAAGCATTGCAGCTCTGTTAAGTGTACCATCTGGATTGAAAACAACTCCACCTTTTGTATCTGGTACCTGTTTTACACAAACAACGATTTTCACGATTTGTACCTCCTATTTCAATAAGCTTCCAGAAATAACCATACGCTGAACTTCAGATGTTCCCTCGTAAATTTCTGTAATCTTTGCATCTCTCATCATACGCTCTACATCGTATTCTCTGATGTAGCCGTAACCGCCATGTAACTGAACAGCCTTTGTTGTAACTTCCATAGCAACTTCTGCTGCGTATAATTTAGCCATTGCTGCTTCCACACTATAGGATTTCTGTGTAGCTTTAGCCATTGCTGCTTTATAAACAAGCAGTCTTGCTGCTTCTACCTTTGTTGCCATATCAGCTAACTGGAACTGTGTATTCTGGAACTGTGCAATAGAACGTCCAAACTGTTTTCTTTCTTTTACATATTCGATTGTTCTTTCAAGAGCGCCTTCTGCAAGACCAAGAGCCTGAGAAGCAATACCGATACGTCCGCCGTCCAGTGTATGCATGGCAATGTTAAAGCCCTTGCCTTTCTGTCCAAGAAGATTTTCTTTAGGAATACGGCAGTCTGTAAAGATCAGCTCATATGTAGAAGAACCGCGGATACCCATCTTCTTTTCCTTTGTTCCAAATGTGAATCCCGGTGTATCTTTTTCAACAATGAAAGAAGAAATTTCTTTAACTTTTCTGCCACGTTTTTCAATGATACCTGTGACAGCGATAATGATATAAACATTAGCTTCTTTACCATTTGTGATAAAGCACTTGGAACCGTTTAATACCCATTCATCACCATCTAAAACAGCCTTTGTCTGCTGACCCTGAGCATCTGTACCTGCACCCGGCTCTGTTAAGCCAAAGCCGCCCAGCCATTCACCGGAAGCTAACTTTGGAACATATTTCTGTTTCTGTTCTTCTGTTCCGTATGTCATAATCGGGTCAATACATAAAGATGTGTGTGCGGAAACAATAACACCTGTTGTGCCGCAAACTTTGGAAAGTTCTTCAACACACATGACATATGTTAAAGGATCACAGCCCTGGCCGCCATATTCCTTTGGAACAGGAATGCCAAGAAATCCGTATTTAGCCATCTTTTCAACTGTGCCTCTAGGGAAGACTTCTGTTTCGTCAACTTCCTGTGCAAGAGGTTTTACTTCGTTTTCGGCAAAATCTCTGAAGAGAGTTCTGGCCAGTTCATGTTTCTTATCTAATGCGAAATCCATTTATTCTTCCTCCATAAATTATATATTTATATGAAAGCTCCGGACACGGACATACCTTCAGTCAGCAATACGCCACACTGTGATCAGTCACAGTGTGGTGTATCTGTCAACCATGCCGCATAAACGTATGATGTCCGGGTCAGTTCATACGGACTGACTTATTTTGTATAATCGTAGAAACCTACGCCTGTCTTGCGTCCAAGCTTACCGCCGCGAACCATCTGACGGAGAAGCCGTGCTGCTCTGTATTTGGAATCACATGTTTCAGCATAGAATACATCCATGATATGTAAGCATGTGTCAAGGCCGATCAGGTCAGCTAAAGCAAGCGGTCCCATCGGATGATTGCAGCCTTCCTTCATCGCTGTATCGATATCTTCTACAGAAGCAAGACCTTCTTCATATACCATGATTGCTTCGTTGATCATCGGGATCAGGATTCTGTTAACAACAAATCCAGGACCTTCTTTGACTTCAACAGGATCTTTGCCGATTTCTTTGGAAAGATTATATACAGCGTCAAATGTTTCATCAGATGTATGAAGTCCACGGATAACTTCAACCAGTTTCATAACTGTAGCCGGGTTGAAGAAATGCATACCGATGAATTTGTCAGCTCTGTTTGTTGCTGCTGCAATCTGTGTGATGGAGATTGAAGAAGTATTTGTAGCAAAAATAGTTTCAGGTTTGCAGATACCATCTAATTCTTTGAAAAGGTTTTTCTTAATCTCAACGTTTTCAACGATTGCTTCAAGTACAAGGTCAGCATCTGCAGCTGGAGCAAGCTCTGTTGTTGTGGAGATTTTAGCCAGGATATCCGCTTTTTTAGCTTCGTCCATTTTTCCTTTTGCAACTAATTTGTCAAGGCCTTTATTTAATTTAGCCATAGACTTTGCAAGGATTTCCTCTGTCATATCTCTGAATACGACTTCGATACCAGCTTTTGCCATAACCTGTCCGATGTCCAGACCCATCTGTCCGGCGCCAACGATAAATACTTTTTTCATAATAGATTACCTCCTGATCTGTTTACACTCTATATAATTAAGGAATATGATGTAACAAATGATTATTTATTGATGAAGTTCTTCTCTTTACGTTTTTCCAGGAATGCACTCATGCCTTCAACCTGATCATGAGTTTCAAAGCAGTCACCAAAAAGTTTTTCTTCAATGACAATCGCCTGATCCATATCAACCTGAAGACCATCGTTAATAGCCTTCTTGCAGTTGCGTACAGCGATTGGTGCATTCATAGCAATCCCTTTAGCCATCTTTTCTGCGGCAGGCATTAACTCTTCCTGAGTATATACAGCATTCACAAGACCGATTCTGTATGCTTCGTCAGCTTTGATGTTGCGTGCTGTGTAGATTAACTGTTTAGCCATTCCCGGAGAAACAAGACGGGCCAGTCTCTGAGTACCGCCAAAGCCCGGTGTAATACCGAGACCTGTCTCAGGCTGTCCGAATACTGCATTATCTGAGCAGATGCGGATATCACAGCTCATTGCAATCTCACATCCACCGCCAAGAGCAAAACCGTTAACTGCTGCAATTACAGGAACAGGGAAAGTTTCGAGTTTTCTGAAAACATCGTTTCCTTTCTTACCGAAAGCTTCACCTTCAGCTTTTGTCAATGTGCTCATCTCACCGATATCGGCTCCGGCAACGAAAGACTTCTGTCCGGCTCCGGTAAGGATCAAGCAGCGGATGACGTCTAAATCCACAGCGTCCAGTGCTGCATCCAGGTCAGCCAGCACTTCAGAGTTTAATGCGTTTAATGCTTTTTCCCGGCTAATTGTCAGAATTCCAACATTGCCTTTGACTTCGTATAAAACATTTGACATTTTTTTAACTTCCTCTCTTTTTGTTTTTACTCTATTACCTATTTTACAATATTAACTTCCATAAGTAAATACAATTCAGGGAAAATAATTGATAGTTTTTTCATAAAATTTCATAAAAAAATGTTAAAAGTGTACGTTAAGCAATTGACAATCCCTTGTATTCCAGAAACAGGAAAAAGGTGATGCCCGGAATATATCCCGCATCACCTTTTTATATTCCGTCGGCCTATTTTTTGAAGCTACTCAACTTCTTCATATAAAAGGTCGTCGATGGTCCGTGCCCCTTCCTTCAGGAAATCTCCCATAGTTCCACAGTCCGGACAGTGTCCGAACGCATCTCCAAACTCCGCAATCAGATCCGTGGCATACTTGAAAAGTTTCCCGCAGTCCGGGCATTTGTAATAAAAATACAGTGCACCCCAGCTCATTTCAGGCCTCCATATTATTTAAGGCCAAGGATCTGACGGGCTTCGTCCGGTGTGGCAGCCTGTCTGCCAAACAGCTCAATGGCATTTTTAGCTCTTTCAACAAACTGAACATTACTTTCTGCCAGCTGACCTTTGGCAAACATAACGTTATCTTCCATACCTACACGGATATGACCGCCCATGGCGATGGCCGCATACATGATTTCCATAGCGCTGTGGCCGACACCAAAGCAGGACCATGTGGACCCCGGGCAAAGCTGATCCATGGTTTCCTTCATAAATACCAGGTTTTTAACAGAACCCGGGATACCGTTGGCACATCCCATGCAGAACTGGAAATGAAGGGGTGTTTTTAATACACCTTTCTTTACATAGTAAGCTGCATTGGCAATCATACCAGGATCAAAGGCTTCGATTTCAGGTTTTACATTGTATTCCTGCATTGTCGCACCCAGTTCTTCCAGGAAGGCCGGTGTATTCAGGAACAACCCGCTGTTTAACCAGTTCATGGAACCACAGTCATAGGAAGCCATTTCCGGTTTGATCTCTCTTAAATGAGCCTGACGGGTTTCATCTGTTGCATGAAGATCTCCGGATGTTGTCAGGTTAAGAACAATATCGCAGTCCTTATGGGCGCGGATTAATTCAACAGTTTTCTTGAATTTTTCCTTATCCATTGTTCCATTGCCTTCATCATCACGCATATGCAGATGTGCAACAGCAGCACCGGCCTTCCAGCATGCATAAACGTCTTCGGCGATTTCTTCCGGTGTCATAGGAACTGCAGGGTTGTTTTCCTTCTTTGGCCATGCACCTGTAGGTGCGATGGTAATAATTGTTTTATTCTTTAAAGCTTTATTTTCCATGATTGACATCTCTCCTAATCTGTAAAAAAGTGAAAAAAGATGATCGGACAAAAGGGTGCTGCAAAATACAGCACCTGGCACATCTGCAACACCCTTCCCGTCTTTATTTATTATGTATTCTTACTTATCTGTTCTGAACGCCTGTACCACAGTAAAGATATGTTCTGTCCGGAACATCATTTAAATCATCTTCGTCGATTTCTGCAACGCAACGGGCCATGGAGCCGTCTCCCATGTACCATCTTAATGGGAAGCAGTAGAATCTGAAACGTTTGCCTTTAACCTTTTCCAGGTCACCGCCAAGGTTTTCCACGCCTACAATGCCGTGTCCCAGCATTGTCTTATGACATGGTTCCCATGTTCCCCAGCATCCGATTGCTTCAAGAGCACCGAATTTCTTATCATAAGCTTCTTTGCCGTGAATTCGGATATATTCTTCTTTATCAAATTCAGCATAAGCTTCTTCGCCAAACTGTTCTTTATATTCTTCTGTGATTGGTCTGCCGGATGCACCAAGAAGATTCATTCTTGTCATACCGTTGTTGCCCATTGCTGTGTGCAGCGGATGGTCAAGCGCCTGCATATCCATAGCAACACATTTTACTTTGTGATCAACAAACCACTGTCCGGCTTCTACACCAGTACCGCAGGAATAATGATAATATTCTTTGGAATCGTCAAATTTAAGATGCATTCCTGTATCAAGACATACAACCATGCCTTCCAGTTCACCTGAATCCGGATCAATTCCGGCACGTCTGCAGGCATCATCCAGATGTTTGCCTGTGATCAGTCCCCAGCGTTCCACCTGAATGTCAAGGCAAACCGCATCGCCTGTATAAGCATCGATCGGCATTTCGTGTGTGTAACGCGCTCTCTTGCCGTCAAATTCTTTTTCCATCACATGGCGCGGAGCATCACAATGTGTACCTGTATGCATTGTGCAGCCGATATACTGTGTTAAAACGCCGCCTTTTGCCATTGTATGCTTACTGTCAATCACTGGTTTATCAAAATATGGCCAACGTGGAATTTCAGCACTGAAAGGATGTGTTAAATCAACAAATACTTTTTTACCCATTTTAAATGTCCTCCATTTTATATTTCAGTTAATTTTAGATACCAGGATCAAAAGGCCAACGGCCTTTTGACCTTAACATCAATTTTATATATTTACTGCAAATTATTTGCCGTAAAGCATTTTAATCAGATATTCATTAAGACCTGCATTAATTTCGGCAATTTCTTCATCCGTATACTTCATAAAGCCTTCATGAACACCGTCTTTTGCCTCTGCACGGAAGCCGTTTTTACCTTCATCCAGCATCTGTTTCAGCAGCGGTGAGGCATCGTGCCGATCTTCCAGATCTTTTAAAACATAGCTGTGAATATTATATGTAAGCTGTGTGCTGACCATATCTGAATTCACCAGCGGTGGCAAATACGGAAGTCTTAAGCCAAAGCTGTATTTACATGCATCATCCACTGTTTTTGCGTCTGCGATGCCGTTTTCAACAATGGAAATGGCTTCACGCCATAATGCATGCTGCATTCTGTTGGCAATAAATCCCGGAACATCTTTTTTACACAGAACCGGCTTTTTGCCAGCCTTTGTAAGAATATTCATGACTGTATCAGCCACTGCATCTGTTGTTGCCGGTGTTTTAACGACCTCAACAAGCGGAATAAGAAAAGCCGGGTTCCAGAAATGGGTACCGCACAGTCTTTCTTTATGTTTACATTTTGCGGAAATTTCCGTAGGACTCATGACAGAAGTATTTGTACAGAAAATTGTCTGCTCAGAAACAATTTCTTCAAGCTGGGCAAACAGGTTCTGTTTCATTTCCATATCTTCAAGCACACACTCAATAACAAGCTGAGCATTTTTTACGCCTTCACTGTGCATATCCTGTGTAAAGCTGATTTTAGATACGATTGAATCAACTTCCTGTTCTGTAACAATACCTTTTTCAACAAGCAGCTTCATATTGTTGCGGACTTTGGCTTCAATATCCACAGGGAATACATCGTATACTGTCACCTGAGCGCCGTCCATAGCCGCAAGGATTTGGGCAATTGCGCTGCCCATCATACCGCCGCCGCACACGAGAAATCTGTTAATTTCGCTCATTTTTATTCTCCTTAATCTTCTCTGGATTTTGGTAATCTTCTCCAGATTTTGACAAATATCTATCGTTCCTGGCAGATGCCGCAACAGATGGCAGGGACACATACCTTTTGTATCCAGCCCCGCCATCTGTATTTAATCATTGTGTTTTAGCAGGTCAGATAACCGCCGCTGCAGTCATAGTTTCCGCCAGTCATATATTTGGAAGCTTCAGAGGAAAGGAATAATGCGAATCCTACGAAATCATCCGGTTCAGCCAGACGGCCGATTGGTTCACGTTTAAGGAAGTTTTTGTAAACTTCTGATTCCGGATCAAACATCCACTCTGTCAGCTCGCTGCGGAATACAGTCGGGCAGATGGAGTTTACATTGATACCGTATTTTGCTGTAAGATCACAGGCCATGCTTGATACCATAAGGTCTGCACCGCCCTTGGATGTACAGTAGCCTGTGTAGCCGGCCATACCACGTTTGGAGCGCTGAGATGTAACAACAACCATCTTTCCGCCTTTGCCCTGAGCAACCATCTGCTGAGCAACATATTTGCACACAATGTAAACGGACTTACAGTCAGCATCCATAATGTACTGCCAGTCAGCAACAGACTGTTCAAGAATGTTCTGAGGTTTGTTGTAGCCATGGCAAACTGCCAGAATATTAATTTCCCCGTATTTTTCAACAGCAGCTTTAATCAGCGCATCCACATCTTCTTCTTTTGCAGGATCCGCTACAAAATAAGCACAGTCAATGCCTTCAGCCTTAAATTCATCTTCAAGTGCTTTAAGTTTGCCTTCACTGCGTCCTGTCATTACAACTTTGGCGCCTGCATAGCCATAAGCTTTTGCAAGAACCTTTCCCAGAGCACCTGTAGCACCTGTTACAAGTGCGACTTTTCCTTCTACAGAAAACATACGATTTACAAATTCTTTACTTACTGGAACCATTTTTAATAATCCTCCTTCAAGTACCAATCCTCAATGTGACAATTTATGTACAGATAATTTATACAAACGATCAGTCCGGATAGTTAATAATGACAAGCATTCTTGCAGGCAGATTGCTCTTGTTTTCAAGATAACGGCCTTCGTTTGGAGGGAAGGAAATGGATTCATCTTTATGAATCACATATTCGTTGCCGTCTTTATCTGTTACTGTCATCTCACCTTCAAGTACATAATATACTTTTTCCAGTGGGTTATCTTCGTAAGCGTAATCAGCGCCGCCGCCAGGTAAAAATTCACTCATACCGATCCAGAATTTGGAAGCGCCGGTCTCATCCTTTCCATGATAACGCATGCATGTGCATCCGTGATGTCCAACTGCATTGTACGTTGATAAATCCGCAAGTGTTCTCTTAACCATTGTAATTACCCCTTTTCTTTATTTAAGCAAATTTTATAATTATTCCATAGTTTATGCATGTTTTTAATGCATTTTATACATCAAGTATAGTTGTTATAAAAATAACATATACAATCAACGTGTTTTCATTATACAACGAACCCATATTTTATGCAATAATTACAATCCAGTTAGGTGGTTACCATTCAGTTACCCCGCAAAACCCCTGATAAACACTGACAAAAATCCGAATATAACAAATGTTTTCATTTTTATTTTACTTTTATTTTAGAGTTATTTATTATATAATGATGATACCAGAGTCAGGAGAAATACCCGGGCGTACTGCCTGCTGAAATAAAATTGTGGAGGTTTTAACGGTGGAATATATTAATCCCTACTTATACGGAATGCGTTGTATATCCGGAAAATGGAAAACAACCATTCTTCATCATATTCATACTTATGGCTGTATTCGATTCAATGAGACAAAAAAAACACTGCCCATCAGCGAAAAAGTACTCAGCCAGCAGCTTAAAGAGCTGGAACGGGACGGACTGGTCCGCCGCATCCAGTACCAGGTCATGCCGTTAAAAGTCGAGTACGTCCTGACACCTATTGGCGAGGAACTGATTCCGGCACTGGATCTGATTTATATATGGAGTATTAAACGCATGCACGAACGCCATGTGCCTATTGATCCCGATGCATTTGTTGTCCATCAGGACAAACGCTATATGGACGAGCTGGGAGATATTATGGATGCCAACGGCTTTGTGCCCACAGATTTAAAAGATCGTAAAAAATAGCACAAAAATGCCTTTTTAAACCACCAACATTCATGTGGTCTAAAAAGGCATTCGATTTTTAACCAAAAATTTCCCGGCTGATCTTTTGAGCGGACGGTGTCGCTGCCAATCCCCCTTCTGCAGTTTCTTTAAGGGCCGAAGGCAGGGCTTTACCAACTCTGTACATAGCCTCAATAACCTCATCCGCAGGGATCAGGCAGGGTGCACCAGACAAAGCCACATCGGCGCTGGTCAGGGCATTCACAGTCTGAGAAGCATTGCGCATGGCACATGGCAGCTGTACAAGACCGGCCACCGGATCACACACAAGACCCATGGCATTCATCAGCGAAAATCCACAGGCATTGGCAATCATCTCGTTGGTTCCTCCACACATACATACCGCTGCTCCCGCAGCCATAGCCGCTGCCACACCACATTCTGCCTGACATCCCCCTTCTGCACCGGCAACCGTGGCATTTTTCATCACAACCGCACCAATCCCCGATGCAGTCAGCATGCCTTTATACACGGTTTTCGAATCCAGATCATATTTTTTCTTCACAGAAATCAGAACTGCAGGAAGAATACCGCAGGAACCCGCGGTCGGGGCAGCACAAATTTTCCCCATAGCTGCATTGATCTCACAGCAGGACAGAGCCAGTGCCATGGCTTCGTTCATAAAGGGGCCACAGATTCCCCCTTTTTCTACGGTATATTTATACTGTGTTGAGGCGCAACCCCGAATCAGATTACCGACGGTTTCATGCGGCTCACAAAGTGCCCTTTCAGCCGATGCCTCCATAACCTTTAATCTTGCTTCCAGCTGAGCATATATTTCTTCCTCTGTCTTCTCAAAATATTGCATTTCATTTTCCAGAACAATTTCCCAGATGCCAGTCTGCCGTTCATCAGCCTGTCTGCACAGGTCACTGACTGAATTATACATATTTATCTTCACCTCCCTGGCTCATTCCGGCCGGTCAACGGCCCGAACCTGGATGACACCCTGACAGCCGGCAATTTTTTCCACAACAGCCCTGTCAATCCTGTCATCTGTCTCAATCATACAAAAGGCCACATCACCTTTAGACCGTCTGCTCAGCTTCATAACCGCTATATTGACATCCGCTTCGGATAAAATTCCGGAAATCAGACTGATCATTCCCTTTCGATCATAATGACTGATCAAAAGCGTGCTGGCCTGAGCGCAAAACTCGGTTTCAAAATCATTAATCCGGCGAATCACAATCTGACCGCCGCCGATGGAGGAGCCGATCACCTGCTGAATTTGGCCGTCCAGGCAGTAAAAAGTAATCAAAACGGAATTTTCATGAACACCATCCAGCTCTTTTTCATAAAATTCCCATGCAATTCCCCGGCTTTTGGCAAGCTCAAAAGACTGGGAAAGCCGTTCATCATCCTCATGAATCCCAAGCACACCGGCCAGCAGCGCACGATCGGTTCCATGTCCCTTATAAGTACGGGCAAAAGAGCCATGAAGCCCAAAGGTCACACGCCCAAAAGGCTTATCGGCAATCTGAGCTGCGATCCGGGCCAGCCGGGCCGCGCCTGCGGTATGTGAACTGGACGGGCCGATCATGACCGGTCCAAGTACATCAAATATACTGATATCCATTCCTGAAATCTCCTTCATTTAAAAATACAGTGAGGCGGTAAAGACACCGAAAAAGGGCTTGATCTTTATCCTTAAAATCAAACGCATACGCCCTGAGTGTGCCCACAAAATTGGAACTGTCACCGTTTTCAGGCAACAGTTCCATCTCAATTTTCCCCGGTATAAACCTCTCTATACAGTGTTTCCCCGCAAATCTCACAGGTCATATGCTCATATCGAACCGAACCGTCTTCAGAATATCCGCTCACGATCCATATCCCCTGATGGCCGTAAGCCTCCGTAAGAACCTGACCGCACACAAGACAGTGCTGATCCTGAATACAATCCGGTTCATCCCCGGGAACATGGCTGGCTATTGGTGCAATCTGCGCCCCACACACCACACAGTACTGAGCACTGGTGCAGTCTGCGGCGGCCCCCGGAACATGGACGTGATTTTCTATACGATATCGAATCGTCAGCTCAATCTGGCCGTCATAAACGGCAACCGGCGATTGTTCATCAACACCATTGCCGGCAAACATGCAGATAAAATCTTTCAGAGCCGCTTCGTGGTCAGATAAATTACAGCCTTCGTAACCGCTGTCCCTATAAGCCACATCATCCACCAAAGATGTCCTGGGATACTCAACACTGGCATCCTCTGACACAGCAATCGCCTCACCGCCGTAAACACACGCCTGTTTCACAACGGGATAAGCCTCGATATCGATCATACCATCCCCATAGGCAGCCATCTTCAGACTGGCACTGTCACGGACATCGATTCCGCTGTTGCCGCTTCCGGCCAGCAGCCGACAGATACCGTTAATATTCAGCCGGACAGCCGAGGTCCCCGAAACAGACAGGGGACAGCAATCCTTGTAGGGTCTCTGATCCACAATTAAATTATCCAATATAATTGTGTGTTCACCGCCCAGTACATGAACACCGGCCGTACTTTTTGCTGACCCGGTAATTTTATAGACACCGTCATACAAAATCTCGGTTGTCTCATCGTCAGTGTAATAACCATTCTCTGTAATATAAATGCTTCCATCATCGATATCCCAGACCATCAGTTCCTTTCCCTCATCCAAAGAACCGTCCGCTTGCCCCTCCTGAGCAAAGCCCCCGTCAGAGGCTGCCCATACAGAGATTTTGGCAGATACAGATAATGAAATACAAAAAGTAATGGCGGTCACACACAAACCCTTTAAAAGCCTTCTCCCTGTAAGCTTCAAAGCAGCCACCTCCACAGACCTTTTCGCAATACAAAAATTTCAGATCTTCATATATCAAAATTTTTTCATCTATCAAAATCTTTAAATATGCTTAAATCTTTATATATATAATATTAAATTTTTCTTATAAAAGCAAGACTTAAAGCAGAACTTAAGGGGTTTTTTTATGCTTTATTTTCACTGTTTAATGTCCGTCCCAGCCTAAATCTGAGCGGACGCTGAGGGCATATTCCGTTGGTGTCATTCCCACCCTTTTTTTAAATATTTTAGCAAAATAAGCCTGAGAGTCATAACCGATTTCCCGGCTGATTTCCGAAATCGGCGCCGTGGATTCCTCAAGAAGCTTCTGAGCCATCAAAACACGGTAATACTGGATATATTCCATAAGCGAATATCCGGTTTGCTTTTTAAATTCACGATTTATATAATCCCTGTTCATATGTACAAGAGATTCTATATCATTACGGGTAACGATTTCATTATAATGCTTTTCCAGATATTCCCGGACCTGGTCTACCATGTTTTTCTCCTTCTCCACAGTTTCCCCTGTGCCCATGATCTTTTCTTTTTCTCCTAAAATTCTGTGGACAGCCCTTGTCAGTGTATTTTCCAGTTCTTCAAAAGCCACGGGTTTAAGTAAGTATTCATACACCCCCAAAGAAATCGCACTGCGGGCATAATTAAAATCCGGATACCCGGTCAAAATAATATTCACAATGTTGGGAAAAAGTCCCTGAATCCACTGAATCAGTTCAAGTCCGCTCTCCTGAGGCATTTCAATATCACACAAAACAAGATCTACCCGTTTGTTTGTCAGGATTTCCCTGGCTTCCCTGGCATTACTGGCTGTATAAACCGTATCAATTCCGGTTTTCGCCCAGCGGACAGCCGTCTGAAGTATCGAAAGCGTGGCTTTTTCATCATCTACCAATAAAATATGCATTTTTCCTCCCCCTTTGAATCCTATCTCACCTAACCGTTATGGCTGGCAGCGTAATCGTGATCTGTGTGTCTGACGGCATACTGGAAATCTCCATCCGAGCCTGATTTTTATAAAACATACAAAGACGTTCCCAGACATTTTGTATGCCAATCCGTTCTCCGTTTCGGCTAATATTTTCGTGTTTTTTCAGCTTGTCCAAAAGTTGAGCATTGATGCCCACACCATTATCACAAATTTTCATCATCAGCTTTTCATCCGATATCCGGATAGAAACCCATACCCTGAGTACGGGAACCATTGTAATATTATGTTTGACACAGTTGGCCACAAAAGTCTGCAGCACCATAGGCAGTACCGGCTGTCCCAGGGCCGATTCCTCAATGTCCAGGTCAAACACCAGGCTGTCATGATAACGCATTTTTTGAATCTCAATATAATTTTTCACACAGGCCACTTCCTCCCGCAACACGGCAAAAGTACTTTTATTTCCCAAAAGATAACGAAAATACCCTGCAGTATTGCTGGAAAGCTTCTGAATTGCCCCGTAGTCTTTCACCTGAGCCAGCCCGTAAATAAGATTAAGTATATTGGCATAAAAATGAGGCTGAATCTGAACTCTGAGAAAATCACTTTGTATTTTCTGCTTTTCCAGTTCTTTTTCATAAACCTCCACCTTAAGTCTGGAAATCTGAGTTACCATATCATTAAAAGTATTGTACAGTGTATATATTTCCGTACTGGAATAATCACAGGGCAACCTGACCTCAAGATTCCCTCCACTGAAGTCTTCCATGGCATCTTTCAGGCGTTTTAAGGGTCCTAAAACGACTCTTTTCTGAAATAAGAAATTACATATAAACAGTAAAATACATATCACCAGAATCATAAAAATCATGAACATAAAAATATTTTTCTGTCCCCCAAAAGTTTCCAATGTAACCGTAAGCTGAATCTGGTATTTAATATTAGACAAGGGAAGCACAAAATTTTCTCCGCCTGAAACCTGATCTCCAGATTTATAACGCACATGATATAGGACATTGCCTTTAGCATCCATAAGCGCCATCTGAGCCACCGCATCTGAACTCATTGTCGATTCGCTCAAAACACTTTCATTTTTGGCCATGCCATCCAGAATCTCGACACAGCGCAGTGCCGCGCCCACATAGCCTCTGCCGATTCTCATCACAAACACAAAATAAGATTCCCCCATAGATTCTATATAATCCCAGTCCGGACTGTTCATCGGTCCACGGGCTTCAATATAAGTGTGAATATCCTCCCGAAAGCGTTCTCCTGCGGTATAATCTGAAAATGCATTGGAAGAAAGCAAATCCAGCGCTCGATCCGGCACCCACGCAAAAGCCAGCATCATATGATTCTGAGACTGAGCGATCTCTGTCAGCCGACGCTGCATCATCACCTTACTGATCTCATAATCCAGCCCCTCTGCCTCACATATACCGTGATAATAGCCGCTGGCATCATTACTAAAATAAGCCAGGGAACTCCGTATACTTTCCATTCGATTGTCCCAGTAGGAACAGTACAGCTGCAGAGAATTTTCATAGTTGGCTCTTGTGTTTTTCTCGTACAGGCTCATATTATAAAAACTGATCAGTTCCATCACCACAAGCAATACGGAGCTGACAATGACCATAAATAAAATCACCATGGATGTCACAGATTTTTTTGTCGGCATTTTTTTGCGCTCCCTTCGACTACAATATAATATTATTATAATTCAGGTCTATTTAAAAACCAATGAATAGCCAGGAAAAATATATAATAAAACAAAGGACAGTCCACACACAAATCTCTGTGCATGAAGGACTGCCCTTCATCTGTTTACCGGCATACGGCCCAAAAGCTTCGATTTTTTCCATCAATCCATCCGTCTTCAGTCACACGAAACGCATCCGTCAGGCGAATATCTTCCGATGAGCGTCCAACTTCCACTTCAAAAACACCTTTTTCTATTTTCCATCGCATTTCCCGATCCAAAAATGCCATAACAGACGGTTCCAATTCAAAGGTCACCTTCCGTTTTTCCCCCGGCTTAAGCGTGATTCGGCAAAAGCCTGCCAATTCCTTCACCGGACGGGTTTTTGAGGCAAAACTGTCTCTGATGTACAGCTGTACAACTTCATCTCCTGACACGGTTCCTGTATTTGTCACATCAACACTGATATCCACTTGCTGGAAAGGCCCTACTTCCTTTGCCGACAACGTCAGACTGTCATAGGCAAAGGTTGTATAAGAAAGTCCATGTCCGAAAGCATATCGAGGCGTATGGGGCAAATCCACATAGTTCACAAAACCGATACTGGCGGCCTGATGCCATGCTGATCCATTGGGATGATTGTAATAAATGGGAATCTGTCCGGCATGATAGGCTACGGATACCGGCAGCTTTCCTCCCGGATTATAATTGCCCACAAGCACATCCGCCACGGCCTGCGCCCCACATTCTGAAGGATTCCAGGCTTCAATCAAAGCATTGAGATATTGATCCGCCACATCACTGGAAATTGGTCTTCCGTTAAAATGAATACCGACCATCGGTTTTTTGTAGCGTGCAGCCTGAATAATAAATGCATCCTGACATTCCGGAAGATTAATATCACTGGCATCCACGCCTTCGGCCATTGAAGCCAGAGAACAGGTGCCATGTTTGCCGCCCAGGGTCAGCAGCACAAGATCCGCTTTTTCTACAGCCTTTAGTGCTTCCGCAAATCCGGATGTATCATTTCCTGCAATCGGATATCCATATGCATAAAAGATTTGAGCATCCGGCAGACTTTCTCTGAGCTGTTCCAGTAAAGTCCGACATTCTGGCTTCTGACGTCTGAGAATTTCATCCAGCGCCTCCATATCATCAGACTGAATATTTGTTCCCGGCACAACAGCTACATCGATGTGATTCACATTGGGCATACCGGCAACGCCTGCCATGGAATTCGCCACTGCAAATGTAGATTCTGCCATACACAAATGCGTATATCCGCCAAAAAACTTTCTCGCACAATCGGCATGGGGACCGATCAGCGCAATTTTACGGATTTTATTTTGAATGGGCAGCGTCCCGTCGTTTTTCAAAAGAACCATAGACTCTCTGGCAGACTGGAGTGTCACTTCTCTTTCATCCGGATGTGTAAATATACGGTGCAGTTCTTCCCCTTCCAGCGCGTAAGGATGCTCAAACAAGCCCATGCGGAATTTCGCCTCCAAAACCCGCAGTACGGCCTGATCAAGGATATGCATATCTGCCCTTCCATCGGCGAATCGGTGTTTAAGCTCGTCGCAAAAACCGGCACAGGCAGGCATTTCCACATCCATCCCCGCATCCATACTCATCAGACCTGTATCAGCCATACTTTCTCCGATTTTCTGAACATCATGGGCATTACTGATACCGCTGTAATCGCTGACACAGACACCGTCAAAATTCATCTCATTCCGTAGAAGGTCTGTAAGTAAATATTTGGAAACCGAAACCGGCTCACCGTCGATGGAACAATAACAGGGCATGATTCCCCGAAGATGTGCCTCGGTTATCGCCGCCTGAAACGGTTTGGCATATATTTCCTGCAGAAGCCGTCCCGGTGTATCGCTGTGGGTGCCATGAATTCCGCCCTGAGAATTATGGAAAGCCACAAAATGTTTTGCGACACTCTCAGCCTTTCTCCCATCAACACTTGTCTGCTGAACACCTTTTGTATAAGCGGCCCCAAGGGCTGCAGCCAGGGTAGGATCCTCGCCATAGGTTTCTCCCTGACGTCCCATACGGGAATCTCTTGAAATATCCAATACCGGGGCAAGCACATGGGTAATCCCGCATGCAGCCTCCTGTCGGCTGACAATCTGTCCGATTTTTTCTTCCAATTCTGGATTCCATCCGGCACCGCGCCCGATTCCTGACGGAAAGCTTAACGCATCCTGAATAAAGGCACCGCAGAGTCCTTCCATATGGAAGATCGCAGGAATATGATGTGGACTGTTTTCCATGACAATCTTTTGAACCTTTCTCTGCCAGGCCGCCGCCGCATCCACAGATTCCAGCATACGCATGTCCAATGTACTGACTTCACCGATTCCCCATGCCGTTTCCCGTCCAATTTTTTCCATATCATAAAAACTGTTATAAATCGGAAAAATGCAGTTGACCTGCGCCATTTTTTCTTCCAGACACATCACCTTAAGCAGCAGCTCTGCCCGCAGTTTAGGCGATAAACTCTGATCCATATAATGCTGTTGCATCTTAAAACCCCTTCTTTCACGTTTTCTTTTTTATCTTCCCCTCTATTATACACGATAACAGGTGGACTGTATCTTCATTTCAAGTTTCAGCCTTTGACGGCCCCCAGTGAAATACCCTTGACAAAATATTTCTGAATAAACGGGAATACAATCAAAATCGGCAAAATACCAATCACGGCAATCGCCATACGTACTGTAACCTCCGGAAGGGTGCCCGCCAGCGTAGTCGATTTGGCCACCGAGCTGGCATTTTTAGATAAATATTCTATGTTCTTGATCATATTATTTAAGATCTGCTGAATACTGTACAGCTTTGGATCTGTAATATAATACAAACCATTCATCCAGTCATTCCAGTAAGCAACCCCGATAAACATAGCCATCGTAGCAATAATCGGTTTACTCAAAGGTACAACCAGTTTTCCCAAAATCGTAAACTGGGAAGCCCCATCGATTTGTGCAGCCTCAATTAAAGCATTGGACACATTATTCTGGAAATAGCTTCGGATTAAAATAACATTAAAGGCACTCATCAGCAGCGTTGGAATCAAAAGTCCGAAAATGCTGTCTTTAATATGCAGATATCTTGTATAGAAAATATACGTCGGGACAAGCCCCCCGTTAAAGAGCATTGTAATCAGTATAAATACGGAAAAAAATCTTTTTCCCGGGAAATGAGGTCTGGAAAGCGCATAAGCATAAAGAACAGACATTGTCAAACCAACCATTGTTCCCACTGCAGTTACAAAGATTGTAATGAAATAAGCTCTGAAAATCTGTGCCCGTTCCTTCCAGATATAAGCATAAGCCTCCAGACTAAAATGTCTGGGAAAAAAAGAATATCCATATAACGTAATATCTTTGTTTTCAGTAAAGGATGCAATAAACAAAAGAATCAGGGGCAGGACAGTTATAACTGTCACGGTCCCCATAAACACATGGGCCACGACCTGAAATATTTTATCTTCACGGTACATTTTCATAAGAATTCAACCTCCCTCTATGGTTCTAAAACAGTGCATTCTCGCTGCTGAATTTCCGTGTCAGCCAGTTTGCGCCCAAAACAAGCACAAGACCAACCACAGACTGATAGAAGCAGGCGGCGGAAGACATTCCTATATCTCCCAATGTAATCAATCCCCGATAAACATAGGTGTCAATGGTATTGGTTGCATCCAGCAATGCCCCTGAATTCATAGGTACCTGATAAAAAAGACCGAAGTCAGAATAAAGGACACGTCCAATATTTAAAAGCAGCATTGTAATAATCGTAGGCCGGATCATCGGAATGGTAATATATCGGATTTGCTGAAATTTCGTAATTCCGTCCACTGCGGCTGCCTCGTAGTATTCGCTGTTAATACCCATAATTGATGCCAGATAAATGACGGTTCCATAGCCCACACCTTTCCAGCAGTTGACAATCACCAATATAAACGGCCAGTATTTAGGCTCTGTATACCACGAAATTTTTTCAAAACCCAGAGAGGTCAAAATACCATTGAGCAGACCGGAATCACCGGCCAAAAAAGCATATGCCAGATAACTGACAATCACAATAGAGATGGTAAAAGGCAGCAAAATAATGGTCTGGTACAGTTTTACCGCCATTTTTGAACGAATTTCTGCCAGGAAAATGGCAAACACAATGGCAACAGCCATGTTCACCACAATGAATGCCAAATTATATAAAATTGTATTTCTTGTAATCAAAAATGCATCCGGTGTCTTAAACAAATATTCAAAATTTTTAAAGCCAATCCAGTCACTTCTGAAAATACCTTTCCTGAAATCCACGTTTTTAAAGGCAATGACCACACCGGCCATGGGAATATAATTGTTAATAATCAGATAAATAAACCCTGGCAAAAGCATGATATAGTAAGGAAACGCCTTTTTAATATTTTTCAACGTACGGTTTTGATTTATATTTTTTTCTTTCATAAACATTACCTCGGTTTTGTGTTCTGAAATGACATGCGGGTCAAAAGGCCATATCTAAACATCACTGCATGTCAACATATGACTTTCTGACCCGCAAGGGTATCATCGATCACTGCTTCGCTGCTAACCATTCATCGATCTGAGCCTGAGCTTCGCTGATCACCTCAGACATTCCTGCGGCCTCCAGCTCTGACACCATGGAAGCAACAGCCTCCGCAGGGTCCGAATAACCGGAACAAATCACGGCTCTGTATTTTGAAACCACATTGGTCATAGCGGTAATCGCCGTCTTTACGTTGGAAGTATCAAAGGTAAATCCATACAGCGGTGAAAGTTTTGCAGACTCATTAAACGTCTTATAATCATCCCAGATCGTTTCAGGATCAGATTCCCATACATAGGCCAGAGACCCATTACCCGCAAGCCAGGTCTCGTTATTCCATCCCACGCTGGAGCTGTCCACACCGTCAGGATAGCCGACAATACCTTTTTCGCTGTCTTTAACTACATAATCCTTGCCTTCCAGGCCATAAGAAAGCAAATTGGAAATATCTTTGTTCGTAAGCATCAGGTCCAGAAGCTTCACAGCTTTTTCCGGTGTCGAACAGGCAGACGGCACCATGTATTGAGCAAAATTAACCTTATTCGTGGTCAGTGCCGTTGTGTTTACCGGAAGTGCGGTCACCTCTACACCGGCATTTTTAAGTTCCTGAGTTTCCGTGCCCGGATGAATCATTCCCACATACCCAAATGTGTTGCCCGCAGCCAAGAGCTCGGATCTTGTATTGGTAATTGTGGTGGCATCCTCCATCACATAGCCTTTCTGATTCCAGTCATAAGCTTTCTGCGCCAGTTCCATAAATTCCGGCGTATCATAATAATTGACAACCTGCGCTTTTTCATCGTCAATATAAACATTCACCCCAAGTGTATCGCACAGCTCGTCAAACACACCGGTATTATAATAAGCCAATATGCCGGATGTGGTTTCTACAGGACAGAGAATATTCATTTCCGGATATGCTTCCTTTGCTTTTGCCAGAATATTTTCAATATCATCCCAGGTCTTCACATCCTCAGGCTTCACACCCAGTTCGGTTAACAGATCGGTTCTGCACACAAGCCCTGCATTATTTGTATATTCATGAAAAGTAGGCAAACCGTAAAGTTTTCCGTCAATTTTGCAGGCATCTGCATAAATGCCGAATTCCTCAAGCGCATCCTTGGCATAGGTTTTACACAAATCTGTAATATCCAGAACCTGGTTGGAATTGGCAAAGTTTCTTGAGGAATTGGCCGTAAATACAAGTGCCACATCCTCGCCGGAGGATAAAATCAAATTCTGCTGATCATTAAACACGCCCCATTCCATGATTTTCAGATTAACAGTGGCATCCATATACGCACCTACAATTTCGTTGATCTGGGCTTCAACTTCATCCAGACTGGCCGGTGAAGATGTACCTCCCGGAAATACAACCGTCAGCTCTGTTTTGTTTCCATCCTTTAAAACATCTTCCGGTGCCGCATTCGCATTAGCACCTGCATCCCCACTGCTGCCGGAATCTGTGCCGCAGGCCGTAAGCCCCAGCATCGCTGCTGCCATTACCAGACATAAACCTTTTCTTTTGATCATACCTTCCATCTCCTCAATTAATTCACACATATTTGCCGTATCCACCGGCTATGCTGTTATTATAGATAAAAGGCAGCGCATATGCCATGTTAAATCAGACCGTATTTATAACAAAACCGACTTTTCATTTTATATTTTCACAATTAGGAATATCATCGAATCACAGATACAGAAATGATATTTTGAGTGAATCGATAATCAAAAAATCAAAAGAAGATCTACTTCTTTTCTCCCCATCTTTTTCCCATACTTTCCACATGTCCTCTGTGTCCATGAACCTCACAGGTGTTTAAAGCCGCTTCCAGCTGATGAAATTCTTCGGTGGTCAATTTCACATGGCAGGCCCCCAGGTTTTCAATAATCCGCTCCTGATTTTTAGAACCAGGAATAGGTACACAGTTGGGATACTTATGGAGCATCCATGCCAGAGAAAGCTGAGCACTGGTTGCATCTTTTTGATGTGCAAAGCGCTGAAGCACTTCGAGAATAGGCTGGTTGGCCGCGATATTTTCTTTTGTCAGCTGGGGCACCCATACACGGACATCATCCACTTTTTCATACTCTGTATCCACGGTCACTTTGCCGGACAAAAAGCCGCTGGCAATAGGCGAAAAAGGAACAACACCAATGTGATTTTCCAGACAATACGGAAAAATAGCTTTCTCACAGTCCCGCTCAACGATGGAATAAATATTCTGGACGGCTGTTACCGGTGTGATCTGGTGAGCACTTGCGAGTGTATCTACATCAACCTGAGACAGGCCCCAGCCTCTGATCAGACCTTCTTTAATTAAAGTTCCCATGACCTGAGCCACATCCTCCACAGGAATCTTTTCGTCTATTCTGTGAAGATAGTACAGATCCACATAATCGGTCTGCAGCCGTTTCATAGATGCCTCCAGATGACTGCGTATCACCTGGTCCAGCCGTTCTCCCTGCGCCAGTCTTTCGGTTGAGGGATGGATTTTTGTGGCCAGCACCACCTTGTTTCGAAACGGCCGGACAGCCTGTCCGACAATCTCCTCATTATGTCCCAGCCAGCGGGTCTGCATCCCATAAACTTCCGCTGTGTCAAAAAAAGTACAGCCCAAATCATAACCTTTTTGAATCGCCTGAATCGAATAATCAACCTCAGGAATTTTTCCGTAGCCGTGGGAAAAACCCATACAGCCCATGCCGATTTCAGATACCTCTAAATCACCGATATATCTTTTTTCCATACATTCTCCTCCTAAATATACAGCTCTCCCCTATACAACCATCCAAGGGAAGTGCAGCTGTCATGTATTTTCATCTGATTTTATACCTTTGAGTTCACTCTAAGTCAAGAAATTTTTATCAGACTTTGAAAAACCTTATCAAGTGTAAAATTTTCAAACAAAAAAACCGAAGCTCCAAACAACGTTGGAAACTCCGGTTTTTTGGTGCCGGGCAGCCCGGCACATGGGGGGATTTTTAAATATATTATTATTAAAAGGAGATTTTAATAACCTGACTTAAAAAGGGTATGTGCCCCACCCACTGCCTCAAGAAAGGCAGTTATTTGTTCTATAAAATATTTATCTGGAGGAATAAATCTTATAAAATACAGGCAGCGGATGAGCACTGTGTCTGGACAATATATGTCATCTACTATCTTGCATTATATATCTTGCAAGATTTGTATGATCTTATTATATCAGCTCTCTGCAAATTTGCAAGCCTAATTTATTATTTTCTCATTTTTTGAGAACATTCCACAAAAAAAACCGGGCAATTTTGATATTTTTGGCTAATGACCGAAAAGTAACTATAGATTATTGTCCCAAAACATGATATCATATATCTTGCATAATGCATATTGTTAAGGGAGTGTTTTTATGAAGCTAAAGCTTAATCGTTGGATCTATGCCGCAGTAGGTGTGATCGTCCTGCTGTTTGCAGGCCTTGTATACGCATGGAGCGTACTGGCATCCCCCATTGCTGCCGAATTTACTCAGTGGTCACAGGCTCAGCTGTCACTGACCTTTACCATCTGTATGACACTGTTTTGTCTCGGCGGTTTCGTAGGCGGCCTTTTATCCGGAAAAATCAACGTCAAAATCAATGTCTGGGCTGCTGCTGTTTTATTTTTCATCGGCTTTTTTGTGGCTTCCCGGGCAACATCACTGACTGGCCTTTATATCGGGTATGGCGTTTTCGCAGGCTTTGCCTCCGGACTGGCCTATAATGCCGTTATGAGTACCATGTCCAAATGGTTTCCTGACAAACAGGGACTGATTTCGGGTATTCTTCTTATGGGCTTTGGCCTGGGAAGCTTTATTATCGGTAAAGTCTATCAGGCTTACACCCCGGCCGAAATCGGCGGATGGCGGACATCCTTCTTTATTTTTGGTATCATTTTATTGATTGTCCTTGCCATCGGCGGATTCTTTTTCGTTAAACCGGGAAATGATTTTGTTCCTCCGGCTCCGTCTAAAATAAAAGAAAAGAAAAATACAGAGCAGGGAATTGATGTGAATGCGGCTGTCATGTTAAAACGCCCTTCTTTCTGGCTGTTTTTTATCTGGGCTATTTTATTAAGCGCAGCCGGCCTGGCACTCATCGCCCAGGCCACCGGTGTGGCAACCCAGGTCAGCAAAGGCAGCGTCGATGGCGGTACCATTGCCACAGTTGTTGGTCTGATTTCCGTATTCAACGGCCTTGGCCGTGTTCTTTTCGGCGGACTTTTCGATAGATTTGGACGCAAAATGACCATGATGCTGGTTAATGTGGCTTTCTTTATTTCCGTATGCATTGTTATTGCATCCATTTTACTGGAAAGCTTTCCAATCCTTGTGGTCGGTTTCATTTGCTGCGGACTTTCCTACGGCGGTATTACACCGACAAACTCCGCCTTTGTCAACAGCTTTTACGGTGCCACCCATTATCCGGTAAACTTCTCCATGGTCAACCTGAATCTGATTTTTGCCTCCTTTGGCGGCACAATCGCAGGGATGCTCTACGATGCCAGCGGTTCTTATCTGAGTACCTTTATCCTTTTACTGGTCGCAATTGCCGCCGGAACAGTATGTTCATGCCTGATTCGAAAACCATGAGTTTTATGCATAACAGGTGAAGGGCTGCGGGAAATTCCCCGCAGCCCTGTTTTTTAGTTATTCAATTTTCCTGTAGCCGCCTATTTTATACAAAACGACTGTCTATTTATATGGAAATGCCGGACAAAGCTGCTGTGTCTCATATAATTTTTGAATATCCGGCGCCATCATCTCAGGTACCTGATCACCCAGATGGAGGCAGAGCTGCTGTTTTTGTGTCACAGGCTCCCATTTTGGAAGGCCTGTGCCATTGGGATCTCCGTTTTTTACAAAATTAGAAACATACTGAATCATATTTTCGGAAATACGAAAATCCACTTCTTCAAAAGGCCGCCAGTTGCGCCCAAGAGTTCCAAACATATACCAAAGATCAGCGGCATGAAAGGCACCAAAACGATTTTCACCAGGCAGCTGCCGGTCAAAATAATACATATATACGGGCTGTCCGTTGGATTTACTCTGATTCACAGCATACGCCATTGCCGAAGTGTACAGGGTATGGGGCCACATATCCTCGCTTAGTATGCCAAAAATACATGGAACATCTGCAAGTTTTCCCTCTGTCTGCGCCGTTTTTACCGTTGACGGCAAAATATTACCGTCCACAACCGGATTTGCCGCGGTACTGGCATACTGAGGCAATTCACTTAAAACCATCTGCCAGGCAGCATACAAACTGGCAGCAGGAATATCCTTCAAATCCTGCAGATGATCTACACCTTTTCTTTCTTTAAGCAATTCCCATATGGGTTCTACTTTTTCCGGTGTCACCGGCGTTCCCAAAGTGGTCAGATCGCCACCGCCGCTCATCATAATGGCTCCGCAAAACAGACCTTCCGATAAAGGAGAAACAATGAGATTTTGCACACTGATAGCACCTGCACTTTCTCCCATAATCGTTATACGGTCAGGGTCTCCGCCAAAATCGGCGATATATTTTTTAATCCATGTCAATGCAGTTACCTGGTCTGTCAGGGCGTAATTTCCTGTATATCCGTCACCATAGGCTGTGGCAAAAGGCCCCATCCTGTAATTGATGGATACTAAAATCACTCCGTTTTGGGTATAAGCCGCACCGTCGATGAACGGCTCTCCGTTGCCGCCGGTCAAAAACGCCCCTCCATGTATAAATACAAGAACCGGCAGATTCTTTGCATCTTTAGGTGTCCATATGTTTAAATTAAGACAATCCTCACTGTATTCTGCGGGAATCGGCGCAATCGCTTCATCATAATAGAATTGATTAATACCACTATTTTCTGTTCCGTAAAACCCTCTGAACTGACATGCCCTGTCACCAAATCCGGTGGCATCATATGCATCATCCCAATGTTCTGTCAAAACAGCCCGCTCCCAACGCCTGGCAGTGGCATATGGGATGCCCAAATAAGTCTCATAATCTCCCATATCCAGACCGCAAACTGTACCACACCGGGTTTGCCTCTCTATTTTCTGTTCCATCTTTGGTTCCTCCTCTGTTATTTTCGTTCTTGGAATACTCCAGCTGCCGTGTTCCTTATCCTCATTTTGACCAGAACAGGCTGTAACAAACAGGAATAAGAGAAGCAAAAGCATCCATCGTCTTTTTTTATATCCCATTATGACTGTACTGCAGCCTTTTTAACATCTTTTTGTTTGGATGCAAAGTAACGCTGAAGCACTTCAAGTCCTACGGCAAAGAACAAAAGCGCACCTTTTAATACCATCTGCCAGTAATCACTGACACCCACGATCGTCAGACCATTAAACATAATATTAATAACAAGTACACCAAGAATTGCCTGATACATTTTACCACCGCCGCCGCTGATAAACACACCGCCCAGTACACAGGCAATCATACAGTCAAAGGAATAGGTACCATTCGCTGTAATAGCTCCGGCGGTCATTGTACGGGATAAAAGTAAAACTGCACCGATACCGATAAAAATTCCGGCAACTGCATGGGCTAAAATATTGGTTTTCACCACATTAATCCCCGCCAGATAGGCGGCCTCTCTATTACCGCCAAGGGCATAGAGATGTCTGCCGAAATATGTTTTTGACAAAGTAAAGCTTGCAATCAGGGCGCAAACAATAAATACAATAATAATACTTGGAACAGCACCAAAAACCGGGAACTGGGAGATGTTTTTAAAACTTTCAGGTAAGCCGTAAATCGTCGCAGCACCTACGGCTAAATAGCAGACGCCGGTCCAAATATAATTGATCGCCATGGTTACAATAAACATGGATGTTTTCAGCGCCTCGGCTAAAATAGCATTAAGAACACCGGATAATACGCTGAATAAAACAGCCACCAGTACTGCAATCCAGATTGGGCAGCCTTTGAGCATAAGCGTTGAGCATAAAATCGTACTTACGGCCATTCGGGAAGCTACCGATAAATCAATGGCGCCGGTGATCAGCATCAGCGTAACACCGCAGGAAAGCACACCTGTCACACTGGCCTGTTTAAGAATATTCAGTAATGTTGTGGTTGTAAAAAAGGTGTCTGGCGACAAAACAGAAAATATAACAATTAAAATAACCATCAGCGCCAACATACCAAATTTTTTCCAAAGTCTAAAAAAAGTATTCATAGTGTAACTTCTCCTCCCTGTCAATCACGTATTCCAGAGGCCAGTGTAAGGATACGTTCCTGACTGAAATCCCCTCGTTCCAAAATACCCATCTGTTGTCCTTCATATAAAACTACAATCCGGTCTGAAAGTCCCATGACTTCGCCCATTTCAGAAGAAATTAAAATAACAGATTTTCCTTCATCCACCATTTCCCGAATAAGGTTATACATCTCCTGTTTGGCACCTACATCGATCCCCCGTGTAGGTTCATCAAAAATTAATATTTCCGCATCTGTGGCCAAAACCTTGGCTACAACAACTTTCTGCTGATTGCCGCCGGATAAATTCATGACATACTGATCAACGCCCGGTGTTTTTGTATGCAGTTTTTTGACATATTCCTCGGCCAGAGCCCGCTCTTTTTTTGTATCCACGATCATACCAAATTTCATTAACTTCTTTTTCAGGCACCCAATACTTGTATTCCACATAATTGTCATATATAAAAAAGCACCGGTTCGCTTTCGATCCTCAGGTACAAGGCCAATGCCCCGCTTTACAGCATCACAGGTCGAACGAATTCTGGCTTCTTTTCCATCAAGGAAAATTTTTCCTCCCAGTCGCTTTTTTGCTCCATACAGTAACTCCATGGTCTCGGTACGACCGCAGCCTAATAGTCCGGCAAAGCCTAAAATTTCTCCCTTATGAAGGTTAAAATTAATATCAGAAACACCGTTTCCTGACAAATGTTCCACGCGAAGCACTTCTTCGCCCACAGGCTTTTTCCGCGGCGGAAACTCCTGAGTCAGTTCCCGGCCAACCATGTGCTGAATTAATTCACTAATCTGAGTTTTAGCCACATCAAGGGTTGTTATGTACTTTCCGTCCCGCATCACCGTCACCCGGTCAGCCATTTCAAAAATTTCCTCCATACGGTGAGAAATATAAATAATCGTGATTCCCTGAGCCTTCAGGGTATTCATAATTTTAAACAGCTGACGAACCTCATTGGCCGTTAATGGCGCTGTCGGTTCATCCATAATGAGCAGCTTAACATCCTTTACCAGAGATCTTAAAATTTCCACAATCTGCTGATGTCCCACAGTAAGTTCATAAACCATCTGCTGAGGCGGTATCTCTATGCCAACTTTTTTCATGGCTTCCACAGATTTTTCATTCATGGTTTTAAAATCCACGGTAAAACCATTGCCGGAATAATTTCCAAGAAAAATATTTTCCGCGACAGATAAGCCGGCCACCAGATTAAATTCCTGATATATAACACCAATTCCCACATCCAGAGCCGTTTTGGGCTCTAAATGGGTATATTCCTTTCCATCAAAACGAATCACACCGCCATCCGGCGTAATCGCACCTGTAATAGACTTAATCAGGGTGGATTTTCCTGCACCGTTTTCCCCCATAATCGCATGGATTTCTCCCCGGCGCACCTGTGGCATCAAAGCCCCAGATACTTAAATAATCTGAACATTCATAGGAACCGCCGATAACGGTCTGATATGTACCTGTAACATCATTATCGATCTGGGTCAGAATAATTTCCACCTCAGGATGACTGGTAAGCAAAGTTTCTGTCGCTGTAAGGCAAACGGCTTCTCCATTGGCTTCATATTCATCAATCAGCGTAAATCTTCCGTCGGCCTCTAAAGTATCCAAAGCGCCTGTGATACGCTGGTACTGTTCACCGCCTGCGGCATTTTTATATACGGCGACCGGTATTGTATCTAAAGTATCAAAATACGCTTTATTTGCATCCACATAATCGATAATTGACTGGCCCATCACCTGACCTGCACTGTAATAAGATGTTCCCATATAATAATTTCCGCAGCCGGTTTCCGGACTAAATGCAAAAGCAACAATAGGAATATGATACTGTTCCCACAGCGGCTCCAGCAGCGGAGTAATTGCGGACGGCGTGATAGGGTAAAGTAAAATTACATCATATTTTCCGGAAGCAAGTGCTGACTCCAACGTGGAAATCAAGCTTTCATCACTGTAAGATGGCGGACCAACCAGTTCAATATTAATATTATGTTCTGCAAGCATTGGTTCCCACACTGCATGAGAGTTAGGGAAATACTCGGCCAGTGTTGTACAGACAAGATACAAAACATTAATTTCTCCATCCTGTTTGTACTGTGCATAATCTTTAAGGAACGGAATTTTTTCATAACTTACATCTGTTGCTGTGGCATCATCAGGCTTTGACTGTGCTTCGCCGCCGTCGTCGGCCGGTTCAGACGCCTGGGATTGTGATACCTTCGGCGGATCCGTCGATGGCGGTGTCCCGGAATCAGATGTACATGCTGTAAAAGTCATTGTCATTGTCACTGCAAGCGCAGCTGCCAGTAATGATTTAAATTTTTTCATATTTGTTGCACTCCTTTGTAAAAAATTCCTTTTCTTTACGTTCAAATTCAATTGTGTCATCGCCATTATTGATAACACTTATCTTTATGATTCAATCATTCAGATTCATCGGCAGGCATGGGCGGCATTACAAGTGCCTTCCCTTTCACGACACACTGCCCTTTCTGATTTGTACATATGGTTTCTAATTCTGCTCTGTTTTTCACAGGATCCAGTGTTTGGACGGTAACAACGGCCGTAATCGTGTCTCCAATGTATACAGGAGCCCTGAAAGATACATCCTGACTGAGATAAATCGTCCCCGGTCCAGGCAGCTGCATCCCGATCACGGCTGAAATCAATCCTGCTGAAAGCATTCCATGAGCAATTCGGCCTTGAAAACGGGTATTTCTGGCATAAATTTCATTAATATGTGCAGGATTTAAATCTCCGGTGACTCCGGCAAAAGTATAGACATCATGCTCGGTAATTGTTTTAGTAAAACAGGCATACTGACCTACACTAAGTTTTTCTATGGAATACCCCTGCATTTAAAACACCTTCCTTGTCAGGCCGTAAATTTGCCGTGCCTCATCCGGTGTAGCAGCTTCCAGGCCGCTGATTTCCAGCATCTTTTTCGCCCGTTCAACTAACTGAACATTGGATTTTGCCAAAACCCCATGGGACATATATAAATTATCCTCCAGACCGACTCTCAGATGACCGCCCATGGCAATCGTTGCCATCATCATCGGAATGTGACCGGATGAAATACCGCAAGCCGCCCATGTAGAACCTTCCGGTAAAATATTTTTCAGGTAAACAAGGTTTTCAACCGTACTTGCCATTCCCCCTGCACAGCCAAGAACAATTTGATAGTGACACGGTGTCTTTAAGACGCCTTTTTTAATATAATAAATGGTATTATAGACCATACCGGCATCAAAAATTTCTATTTCAGGTTTTATATTATTTTCCTGAAGCGCATAGCCCAATTTTTCAAGAAATGAAGGCGGATTCATAAAGACCGTACGGTGCTGCCAGTTCAGTGTTCCCGCATCATACGAAGCCAGTTCCGGCAGAAGTTGTGTAAGCGGATAAATTCTTTCTTCATCACCAAAATCTACAGATCCTGAACTGGTAATATTAATGCACACATCACAGTCTTTATGTGCCCGGATACGTTCCACTGTTTCCCGGTAAAGTTCAAAATCTGTGGAAGGGCTGCCGTCGGCATTACGTACATGAATATGGACAATCGCTGCGCCTGCCTGCCAGCACTCATAAGCATCTCTTGCAATCTCTTCCGGTGTATACGGAACAGCAGGATTCATATCCTTTGTGGGCCAGGACCCGCACAAAGCGGCGGTAATCACTCTTTTTTTCGTTAAATCAGACATAAACTTAACTCCCTTTCATCATATAGTTTTAAAGCACCAAACACTTTACTATAAAAAAGAGCAAATACCGTGCCAAATCTTCCGGTTTTTTCAAATAAATTTATAAAATATCCCAGGAAATCTTTTAACTGAAAAAACCGCGCAAAACAACAGGTTCCATTCCGGCAGAAATCACCATGCACCTGAAGTGTTATAAAATCTGCCAAAACAGAACCTTAGGCTACAACGAAAGCAAGTCAAAAATGGTTTATAAGTCAAAATCGGTTTATTTCAAATCGTTTTTGGTTTAACATACATCGATTACAGCGAATACTTCTTTTTCCGCCGCATCATTGAAGACTGACTGATCCCCAATGCAGATGCGGCACGGTAGGAACTTTGATATTTATGCAAGGCATAGTCCACATAACCTTTTTCATATTGTTCTATATATTTATCCAGGGAAATGCCGGATGCAATCATCTTTTCATATATATTTTCAGGTCCTTCGCACACACTGTCCCCGGTTTGCTCCGAAAGTCCGGAATACGACGGCGAGGTAAAAGACTCAATATTTGATGTTTCAATTTGTTTGCTCAAACTCATCACAACCGCCCGTTCTATAAAATTTTTCAATTCCCGTATATTGCCAGGCCAGTCATAATTTCTGATTGTATCTAACGTCCGTTGGGTAAATACTTTTTCTTTAGAATATTTTCGGCAAAAAGAATCTAAAAAGTACTGTGCCAATGGGATAATATCTGCCCTTCGATGACGCAGCGGCGGTATGTATATCGGAATAACCGAAAGACGATAATATAAGTCTGACCGGAAGCGTTTCTGATCCGCCAAAACCTTTAAATTCTCGTTTGAAGCCGCCAAAAGTCTGAAATTAATCTTTTTCTGACGTGTTGACCCCACTCTCTGGATTAACTTTGTTTCAATAGCCCGAAGCACCTTGCCCTGTAAATTTATGGGCATCGAATTAATCTCATCTAAAAATAACGTCCCGCCCTCTGCCTTTTCAAAAAGCCCTGCCTTGCCGGTGGCGGCAGCTCCCGTAAAAGCGCCTTTTTCATAGCCAAACAGCTCTGTCTCCAAAAGATTTTCCGGTAAAGATGCGCAATTTATAATAATCATCGGTTTTTCCCGTCTTGGCGAAGAATTATGAATAAAATGTGCAATAACTTCTTTTCCTGTCCCCGATTCACCTGTAATTAACACGGCAGAATCCACAGGTGCCACCGTAGCCGCAGCCTGCAGGGCTGACTTCATCTCCACACTTTCAGCAATCACCGTATGATCACCTTCCCCCTTCATGCAAGACCGGAAAGAAAAAGCTGAAACAGCTGAATTCTGACTGGCCTGATAATAAAGACTGTTTAATTTATCCAGGGAACGTGTAACGGCCAAAATATTGCGCACCTGCCCATGCCGGTCAAAAATCGGTGTGGAAATAACCATTTGTCTGATGGATTTACGACCATAGTTTTGGGTATCATAAACATCCTGAAACATGACAACCTGACGTTTTTCACGATATACAATATCCGAAATGCACACATCAATCTGACCGGTTTTCAAAAAATCATAAACATTATACTGAAGAAGAAGATCCTTGGGCATATTGAGCAACTGAACATAAGCACTATTCACAAAAATATAGTTCCCCTTATCATCTAAAACATAGATTCCATCCGTCAAATTATCCAGTATAGTTTCAAAAAAATAACTATCATTCATGCATATTCCCCCTATAGAACATTAATTTCATTCATAGTATAGCAGAAAATGCATAGATGTGCACCAGCATTTTTATATAGAAATATTGGCAATCTGGCACATAATTTGCTGTTATTATTAGCGAAAAAATAATAGGAGGTTTTACTTATGAAAGTAGCAATTTTAGGATGCGGCGCTATGGGAACAGTATTGGGAGCTTACATGACAATGGGCGGCTGCGATGTGGAACTTATTGACAATTATCAGGCTCACGTAGACAAAATGAATCAAAGCGGGGCTCATATCATCGGAACAGTGAATCTGAACGTTCCTGTACGTGCAATAACACCGGAACAAATGCATGGCATTTATGATATTGTTTTTCTCTTTACAAAACAAACAGCCAATGAAGCCGTGCTTCCCAATCTACTGCCTCATCTTGGCGCAGACAGTACGGTTTGTACATTACAAAATGGTGTTCCCGAACCTTTTGTAGCGCAATATGTGGGAGAAAACAGAACCGTGGGCGGAACTGTTCTTTGGGGCGCCACTTTTATTGAACCCGGTGTTTCTGAATTGACTCAGGATTTATCCAGAAATGATCATCTTTTTGAAATCGGTGAAATCGACGGCTCTGTAAGCCCAAGAATCGAAAAGGTCGCCCAGGTATTAAATTATATGGGGCCAACACTGATCTCCTCTCATTTAATGGCCTCACGCTGGGGAAAGCTGATCAATAATGCCTGTATGAGCGGTATGTCTGCGGCCTGTGGTGCCACTTTCGGAGAAGTTTTGGACAATGATACAGCCAGGGCCTGTTTAAGTTATCTTGGGCGGGAAGTCAAACAATGCTGTGAAGCCGCAGGTTACAAACTGCCCATCCTTTTACATGAACAGTCGCCTGTCACACTGGATATTAAAGATCAGGAAATGTTTAATGCCAATCAGGAAATGTTTCTTACCATGTACTCGGACATGCGTACAGCCAAAGCCAGCATGCTTCAGGATTTGGAAAAAGGCAGAGTTACAGAGGTTGGAATGATTAACGGTTATGTCTGCCAGACCGGCGATCAGTACGGTATTGATACCCCTTATAATGATAAGGTTGTTGAGATTGTAAGTAAAATTGAACAGGGAAAGCTTCCTCTGTCCATGGAAAATATAACACTGTTTGATCAGCTGGACAGGGAATATGAATTGTACCACATATAAATCATACCATTAGGAGAAAAATATGCTGCAACCATTAGAAAAATATCTCAATGAATTTTTAGATGAAGCGGTGCCCAGAGTTGGAACCTCCGGCATTGATTGTGTGATCTATCAGAATCACTGTCAGGTGTACCGGCATGCCTCAGGCTATATGGATGTTAAAAATCAGATTCCTGTGGCACCCAATGCCTTATATAACATTTATTCAGCAACAAAAATCATGACCAGTGTGGCCCTTATGCAGCTTCTGGAAAAAGGAAAGCTGCAGCTGCGGGAACCTTTAGAATTATATCTTCCTGAATTTTCAAATATGAAGGTCAAATACGGTACGTTTACCCTGCTCCCTGCAGCCAATAAAATCCGTATTATTGACCTGCTAAAAATGACATCCGGAATCAGCTATGATTCAGATTCCCCTTCCATACGCGAATTGCTTCAAACCCATCCCCGCGCATCGGTCACCAATGCGTTGTTTGTGAAAGCGATTTCCCGGGAACCCCTGCAGTTTGAACCGGGAACCCACTGGCAATACGGCTATAACTGTGAAATACTGGGCAGACTCATCGAAGTTATTTCCGGAGAAACGCTGGGGAATTATATGAAAAAAAATATTTTTGAGCCACTTGGCATGACAGATACAGGATTTTATGTTCCGGAAGAAAAAAAGAAACGTATTGCGCCACAGTATGTCTATGATCCGTCAACCCATGGGCTTTCTCAAATCAGCAGCGAAACCTGGAGTGTTCTTGGCGAAAGCGGCGGCGGCGGTATCATTACAACCGTGGATGACTATATCACATTTGCAGATGCCATCGCCTGTGGGGGCGTGGGAAAAACTAAAAACCGTATTCTATCTGAAAACAGTATAAAACTTATGGGAGAAAATCAATTGAATGAAACATGTTTGGAAGATTTCCATAAAGTCAAGCCCGACATGGGAATTGGATGGGGATTGGGTATGTCAGTTATCTTTGATCCGGCAGCCGCTCTTACACTGGCGCCGGCCCATTCACTGTCATGGGGTGGTCTGGGAGGCTGCATGAATCAGATTGATCCCGTCAATAAACTATCGCTTTTTGTTGCCATGCATGCCATTTCCGCCCCAAAAGATAAGTTTCTTCCGAATATTTTAAATATTCTTTATTCACACCTGTAAAGTCCGACAGGTTCACAGGAAAAGTAAGGCATATACCTTTCCTTACTTTTCCTGTACCTCTCCCAGCGCTTTAACAATCACCGGTGTTGCCCGTTTCTCGTTGCGTTCCAGAAGATCAATAATCCGCCGTGGATTGCCTTCCATAACGGCATCATAAATTTTTTCAAAATCTTCGCTGTTATCAGCCATAAAGGTACCGTTGGCGCTGGTCATTGCCTGACCGTAAATATTTCTCAAAATCAGCTGAAGTCCTTTGATAATTCCCATATTGGAATCCAGACGGGAATTTCCGCAATTAACATAAAAAGTTCCAATTATATTATGGACGCAAACGGTCCGCTCATCAAAGGTTTTTGCGGCTTTATATTTTTCAATCTCGCCGCGGATTGCCTCCGCCATCACCTCATGATCTCCCCGCTTCATCGCCAGCCGCACAGCAGCTGCATGGAGAGTCATCGCCAGCTCCTGAATCTCCACCACATCTTCTTCACTGATGGATACAACCCGGGCTCCAATATTATTCTCATATTCCACAAGCCCTTCCTTCTGAAGCCGGTTAATCGCCTCGCGGATCGGTGTACTGCTGACCCCGTATCTTTCCTGAAGCTCACTCACATTAAGGCGGCTCCCAAGAGGCATCTTAAGCGTAATGATTCCAAGGCGGATCTGGTCATAAATCTGATCGACCAGCGACTGTTTTTTTAAAACTGCCATATCACTCATCTCACTTCATATATCTTATATAATATTTTATGTCTGACCTCATCTTATCAGATTATGACTGTTTTCGCAAATGATTTCTGCTTTTTAATCGTACTGTTTTCTGCCGCCGGCATCCCGGATGTTTTCTGCTTCCCGGTATTTGGTCACGGTACGCCTTGAAATTGTAATTCCCATCTCACAAAGAGCCTCTGCGATCAGCCGGTCACTCAATGGCTTTTTCTTATCCTCGCGATCCACAATCTGGTGTATTTTCTGCTTGATTTCCTCCGGTGTGATCCCCTCCGCCCGCCGGGCAGCCGGCAAAGCTTTGGAAAAGAAATAATTCATAGGATAAATCCCCCACGAACACTGCAGGTATTTATCTTTAACGGCACGACTGACCGTAGACTCATGGATATTTAATTTTCGGGCAACATCTTCCAGCTTCAAAGGCTTAAGATTTCCCGGTCCCATAACAAAAAAGCGGGACTGCCAATCCACAATGGCCCGGGATACCTCCAATAAAGTACTGCTTCGCTGGGTAATACAATTCATCACCCACTGCGCCTGACGCACCTTTTCTTTGACATAGGTCTGCACTTCCCGGGAGTTATCCCTGTCCAACATTTTAATATAATATTCGTTGAGCTGAATTTTAGGATACATGTATTCATTTAAAAGGATTTCAAAATATCCGCCCAGACGGACAACGGTAACATCAGGGGTGATGTATTTAAGATTCTGTCTGGAGGCGAAATGGCTGCCTGGTTTTGGATTCAGGCTGCGGATCAAAGCAGCATCTTCCGCCACTTCTTCAGTGGAAAGCTTCATTTTCCGGGCAATCACATGAATCTGGTTCTTCCCCAGCAATTCCAGATGATTTTCTATAATCTCCCTGACAACAGCATTATTCATCTTCTTTCGTTCAAGCTGAAGCAAAAGACATTCCTTTAAATTCCGGGCACCTACACCGGCCGGCTCCAAAGACTGAAGGACGCCAAGGAGATGTTCTATATGGGATTGAGAAACGAAAAAATGTTGTCCCACCTCATGGAGCGCTTCTGTAAAGTAGCCTTTTTCGTCCAGACAAAGAACCATGTAATTTAAAATTTCCATGTCTTTTTCCTCAAATTTCCCGTCTACCAGCTGGGACATCAGATACTGAGCCAGATCCTCCCCTTCTTCAGCCTGAATATTCCAGGAATCCGTCAAAGAATCCCCTTCATCATATTCCTGAGCATAATAAACCCTGTTTTGTTCATCACTGGAACGCAGCCACTCCAGCTTTCTTTTCAGTTCGCCATCCTGTTCATCCTCCGATGAGCCCCGGGTAAAAGTCTCATCTAATTCAATGATGGGATTGTCCATCGCTGCATCCTTAATATACTGCTCCAGTTCAAGCGCACTCATCTGAAGAATTTCTACCGACTGTATCATTTTCTGAGACAATGCCACACCGGCAGATAATTCCATGTTAAGTTCCATCTTTTTTTCTCCCTTAAAAATTTTATAATTATTTTATCATATCATGGATACCCCCTGCAACAAGTTAAAATGCAGTTAAAATTCTAAAAAAACCAACCGTTCTTTTTACGCCATGCCGTGCATATCCATATACAAACCATTCCAGGTGAATGATCTATGAAATCTCTTAATTCCTTTCTTCGTACAGGGTGCCTTGTTGCAAGTATAATGCTTACCGGCCTTGCAGTATGGCACTTCGCCGCGCCATCGGCAATCACGGCTACAGCCGATGGCAGCCGGAAAATTCCTATTTACTGTGTCGATACAGATAAACCAAGGGTATCCATTTCTTTTGATGCCGCCTGGGGGAACGAAGATACCCAAACCCTTCTGGATATTCTGGCCAAATACAATGTACACACGACATTTTTCATGACCGGCGGATGGATCGAAAGCTATCCGGAGGATGTCAAAAAAATTGCCGCAGCCGGCCACGACCTTGGCAACCATTCCGAAAATCACAAACAAATGTCCCAGCTTTCTGTTTCCCAGTGTCAGGAAGAAATCCAGGCCGCCCATGACCGGGTCAGGGAACTGACCGGCAAGGATATGATTTTGTTCCGCCCACCTTATGGAGACTATAACAATCAGTTAATCGAAGTTGCCAACGGCATGGGCTATCATGTGATTCAGTGGAATATTGACAGTCTGGACTGGAAGGATTACGGCGCTGATGATATTGTTTCCAGAGTTGTGGACAGCGATAAGCTGTGCAATGGTTCCATTATTCTAATGCATAACGGCGCAAAATATACAAAAGATGCGCTGGAGAGGGTAATTGTAGGGCTCCAGGAAAAAGGCTATGAAATTGTCCCCATATCCCAATTAATCTATACCCAAAACTACACCACCGATCATACAGGCAAACAGATTCAAAATACCTCCGGCCAGCCTCAGTCATAAACCCTCAGTCATAAGCCATATCTCAGGAATAAGCCTTTAAAGTTGACTGCCCATATGCTATAATACCCTCAGTATAGAAGGTTACATACAACAGGGCAACGGGCAGTCATACATTTTGGAGGTTTCCCATGCATTTTATCGAAGAATTTACAAATATGATTTTCCTTGAAGATCAGCCGGAAAAATCAGATATTATTTTTATTCCCGGCTCCGGCCACGCAGCGCTGGCCCATACAGCCGCCAGACTCTATCACAGCGGTCTTGCACCCCTGATTTTGCCCTCAGGCAAATATAGTAAGCTGACCGGATATTTCCCCGGCCCCTCAGACCAGGATGAAGAAATTACACCCCCAAAAAGCAGCGGCGTCTGGGAAAGTGAATGGGACTTTCTCCATGATGTGCTGACCTTGGATCATGTTCCCGAATCCGCCATTTTAAAGGAAAATAAGGCAACCTTTACCTACGAAAATGCGGTTTATTCCAGAAAACTTACGGATCATTTAGGCCTGAAAATCCACAAGGCAATCATCTGCTGTCAGGCTTTTCATGCCCGCCGGGCCAAAATGTATTATGAAATTTTATATCCAAATACCCAATTTTTTATATGCCCTTCAGTCACCCAAAACATCAGCAGAGAAAACTGGTATCTGGATCCCGAAAAAATACAGACCGTGCTGGGAGAACTAAGCCGTATGGGAAGCCAGTTTAATGATCTCATTGTCCGCTATGGTACCCAATATGTACCCCAAAAAACAGATGGCAGTCAGCAAATGACTTTCAAATAACAACAAAATGGAGGAGGAACTATCATGACAACCATTACAAAAACACCCTTTGGAACACTTCCCAACGGCCGGGACGTTTTTTCCTATAAACTGGAAAACGCCCACGGCAACTATGTATCCGTCATTAACTACGGCGCCGCAATTACGGAAATTGTGATTCATCAAAATCAAACCCCCACAGATGTGGCTCTGGGATACAAAACCCTTGACGAATACCGGACAAACGGCTGCTACCTGGGCGCATGCATCGGCCGCGTGGGCAATAGAATCGGTCAGTCCCGATTTACCTTAAACGGCCATACCTATACGCTGGCGGCCAACGATGGCCCCAATCATCTCCACGGCGGTTATCAGGGGTTTGACAAACAATATTTTGATATTACGCCTGTGGAAAATGGTGTGCGCTGCAGCCGCCTTTCTTCAGATGGAGAAGAAAATTATCCCGGAAATCTGGAAGTTTCTGTAGATTATACCTTTGATGATACCAATACCCTGACGATATCCTATCATGCAAAGTCTGATGCAGATACACCGGTCAACCTGACCAATCATACATATTTTAATCTTTCCGGTGAAGGGGACGGCTCGATTTTGGATCATGTTCTTACCCTTAACGCATCTGCATTTACCGAAAATGACGGCGGCTGTCTGCCTACAGGAAAGATTCTTTCTGTGGAAAATACAGCCTTTGATTTCCGTGAGCCCAAAACCATTGGCCGTGATATTGATCAGGAAGATATCCAGCTTAAAAATGCCGGCGGCTATGACCATAATTTTATCCCTGACGGCAGCGGATTTCGCCGGATTGCCCATGTGACATCTCCCAAAACAGGCATCAGCATGTCTGTAGAAACCGATCAGCCTGGCGTTCAGTTCTACAGTGGCAATTTTCTGGAAAATCAGCCCGGAAAATCGGGTGCCCGTTATATTAAGCGTTCCGGATTCTGCCTGGAAACCCAGCATTTCCCCAACGCCCTTTCCTGTGAAAACTTCCCGTCCATTATTCTGAAAGCCGGAAATTCCTACGACACCACAACCAAATATTGTTTTACAACTTCAAAACCCTGATCCGGCTTTTGCACTCAGGAAAATACAAAGAAATCCATTGTAATTTAGGCTAAAAAAGTATAAAATAAGGATGGAAAGTTTATAAAAATGTGGTAAAACATTATACAAAAGGAGACATTCAATTATGTTTGGATTTGGACAGTTAATCGAAATTTTAAAAAAGAGTCCTAAGAAAATTGTATTTACGGAAGGAACAGATCCCCGTATCCTGGAAGCATCTTCCCGCCTTCTGGCCAGCAATTTCCTTCATCCGATTTTAGTAGGAAAACCAGATGAAGTTCTTGCCTGTGCTGAAGACAGTGGTTTTAATATCCGCGGCGCAGAAATTATTGATCCGGAAAACTTTGACCGTATGGATGAAATGGTTGAAATGTTCTGTGAGCTTCGCAAAAGCAAAGGTGTAACACCTGAAGAAGCTAAGAAAACACTGCTGCGTGCCAACTATTTTGGAACAATGCTTGTTAAAATGGGCATTGCAGATGCTCTGTTAGGCGGTGCCACATATTCCACAGCAGATACTGTACGTCCGGCACTTCAGCTGATTAAAACAAAACCGGGCAATACCATTGTATCTTCCTGCTTTATTATGGTTCGTCCGTCAGCGATCGGTGAAAACGAAGTTCTTGCCATGGGTGATTGTGCCATCAATATTAAGCCAACAGAAGATCAGCTTGTGGAAATCGCGCTTGAATGTGCAGATTGCGCAAAGCTTTTCGGTATTGACCCTAAAGTTGCCTTCTTAAGCTACTCCACTCTGGGATCAGGCAAAGGTGAAGACGTTGACAAGATGCGTAACGCTGCTGCAAAAGCAAAAGCAAAAGCACCTGAACTGCCTATCGAAGGAGAAATTCAGTTTGATGCTGCTGTTGATCCTCGTGTTGCCCGTACAAAATGTAAAGATTCCAAGGTTGGCGGCCATGCCAATACCTTTATCTTCCCGGATATCAATGCAGGTAACATCGGCTATAAGATTGCTCAGCGTCTTGGTAACTTTGATGCCTACGGCCCAATTCTTCTTGGCCTTAACGCACCGATCAATGACCTTTCCCGTGGCTGTAACGCTTTGGAGGTTTACTCCATGGCTATTATTACAGCAGCACTGGCACCTGAAAGAAACTAAAACGCTTTAAATATTAAAGTCTAAAATATAAAACCCCCCGGTATCACAAATCAATAAACGTTTGTGATACCGGGGGGATCCTTTTATTCCACAAGTCCTGAAAGCAGTGTTTCAGACATCAGATTTACTTCGGAAGAGCCTTCCATACAAACATAATAGTAACCGTCATCGGTCTGATGGCCTACATATAATGTGAGCACAGAAACTTCCCCGTATCCTGTTTCATTTTCCGTTTCCGATACAGTTTCCGTTTCACTTTGTGATACTGTATCTGTTTCTGATTCAGCATGATCTTGCGTGTACTCAATTGTTATCTTGTACTGGGGCTGATCAAGGCCATATCTTGCCGGATCCGTACAGTTGTAATCAACATGAGACGTATAATACAGGCCGGATGCAGCCGTAAATCTGGATGCAGCATCCTCACTATCCGATGAATATGTGGTAACTGTACCGTTATGATCAACTTTTACACTTGTCATCTGATCACTGGAAATATACGGGAATGATGCCATATCCACTACACTGTATAAATCAAAAGCCATAGAGGTACTGACAAAAGCCCCAACTGTATAAATGGTATTTTCCCCATTGACTCTGCAGTAATATTCATTATTCAGGTTGTTTTTATCTCCCACTTCCAGAATCGTCTCTTTGCCGTTGCGATCTGTCAGTGTTATCTTGTTGGACGGCTCATCCAGACCATATTCCGCCAGGGCATCATCCTGGGCTTCAAAAGATCTTGAAGCCGACATACTGCACACACTTGTGAGTTTGGCACTATCCGATGAATATGTGGTAACTGTACCGTTATGATCAACTTTTACACTTGTCATCTGATCACTGGAAATATACGGGAATGATGCCATATCCACTACACTGTATAAATCAAAAGCCATAGAGGTACTGACAAAAGCCCCAACTGTATAAATGGTATTTTCCCCATTGACTCTGCAGTAATATTCATTATTCAGGTTGTTTTTATCTCCCACTTCCAGAATCGTCTCTTTGCCGTTGCGATCTGTCAGTGTTATCTTGTTGGACGGCTCATCCAGACCATATTCCGCCAGGGCATCATCCTGGGCTTCAAAAGATCTTGAAGCCGACATACTGCACACACTTGTGAGTTTGGAAGCCAGTGCAGACTGATCTACCGGAAAATTTCTATCTCCATCATAATACCATGTATCCGCCTCTTTCACAAAGGTTATTGTCTCACCTTCATAGATATAAGAAAACTTCTGAATATCCTCACTGTTCATGGGATTCACCGTAATCGTACCTTCATCGGCATCCTTATTGGCCGCAGTCATGCTCAAAGCCTTAACTGCAAAATAGGTACCGATCAAAGCAGCAAGAATAACCAGAGCCCCAACCATCTTTACCGCCTGTTTATTTTTCATCGTCTTTTCCTCCGAACCCAGACTATAATGCCTACAAGAAGTGTTGCCGCCGGAATCACACCGATCAGGATCACGCCCCACAGATTCACATCTGAAGCTGTGGTTACAAGGGGTGTATAAGCCAGCGATTTAGCTTCAACTGACACGGCTGCTGCCTCGCCGCCAAGCCAGCTTAGAGCACTTGTAATCAGATCATAATTTCCACCGGATGTGATACCGTCCATAGTGTCGTTAAGCAGGTTGCTGGTCGAAAAATAAATAAGCTTTGCTTCCTTGTCCGTTGCTGTGTCTGTTGATGCGTCCGCTGTACCCTCTGTCGATGTGTCCTCTGTCGATGTGTCCGCGGCTTCAATTTTTTCGGTCACTGCCACACCTAACGCAAATGGGCCGTCAATATCTCCGTCTTCTTTGGCAATCTGATCAGAATTCACATTCACCTTTGCATAAGCCGAATCACTGGTTGTTAAAAGCTCACTGACATTCACACCGTCTCTGGGTGCATCACCAACCGTAATTCCCTGGGCAAAAGGCATAAGAACAAGACGGTTTTCTGAAATCATGGTACTTGTTATTTCATTGCTTACAAACTGAGGAATCAAATACGTCGGTCTCTGAGGATAATAATGACTGCCGTCACTCTCCACCACAAGTCCCTGATTTCTTGTCAGGCCGTAATGCGTCAGGATACGGTCCAGATTTGGCATCTCGGTGCCTGTATAATCGGATGTTAAAAACACCTTACCGCCCTGATCAAGGTAATTGAGAATCTTTTCCGTTTCCTCATCTGAAAAATCATTCTGCGGACTGATAATCATTAAAATATCACAGTCAAGAGGAACCGTTTCCTCCGTCAGAAGACTCAGCTCCTGAGTCTCAATATTGGATTTTTCAATGCGCGCCTTCAGACTGTCAGAAAGGGTAACTTCATGATGTCCCTGAAGGACATACATCTTAGGAAGGTTATCCGAAGAAACATAATCAATGGCGCTGGTCACCTGTCCCTCGCCGTCATAGGCCGTTGTCTGCATGGAATAGGTTGTATAATCAACGCTTGTTTCATACATATCATTATAGGAAATGTATTTATATCGACTGCCGCACTCTACAATAACACTGTTGTTGGGCACGGTCTCATCGGTATAGGCCGTCGTAAAACTGGGATTAACAACCGGATCCTTCTGAACAACCTTAATTTTCGACGATAAGCCTTCATATTTTTCCAGCATACGCAAAATAGTATCATCTTCACTGCCATTTTCGCAAATATAGTACAGCGTCACATCCTTGTCAAGGCCCGAAACCAGTTCCTTCGTCTTTTCGCCAATGGTGTAAAGCTGATTGTCTGTCACATCGATCTGGGTATACTGTGTGGGCAGCTTTGCCACAATCATATTGATCATCACAACAATAGCCGTCACAATCATAATCATTGTGGTATTATAAGAGCCCATGCGAAGCTGTTTTGATTTAAACTGTTCTTTCATTACGTGCAATCCTCCTTAACACCAGCGTCTTTTTTCAACCGACTGAACCGTAAAAAATATAAACAGGAAACTGCCGGAAAGATAATAAACAATCCCCGGAATATCAATGATACCGGAAAGGAAGTTGCTGTAATGGGAAGTCAGTGACAGACTGGCCAGCACTTTTTCAAAAGCGCCTTCAAAAATGCTCTGATCCGCCACAAGCACAATCAACAAAACCAGAATACCTACGATGCCCAAAATCACACTGACCCACCAGTTTTTGGTCATCACATAGACAATCAGTGCACCTATAATCACACACACGCAAAAGCAGAGCCAGGATGCCACAGCAGAAGAAGGAATCAGCCCGCCAATAGCCTCAGCCATATACGATACAAACAAAATAAGGAAGGTGAGAACCGCAGCAATCACCTGGCTTTCCGTGATGGACGATACAAACAGTCCGATGGAAATGCTGAAAAATCCCACAAGAATAAATCCCAGAATCGATGTATAGGACATGCTGTAGGAAATCGTTCCATACTGAGCAAGCACAATGGGATAAAACATAAAAATAATGACCGGTATACAAAATATGGTGAGCATGGCCAAATATTTGCTCAGAACAATCTTCCATGTCCCTACCGGTGCCGTCAAAAGCATCTGGTCTGTCTTTTGTCTACGGTCCTCGGCAATACTTTTCATTGTCAGTATGGGAATTAAAATCATAAATAAAACAATCGTAGACGACAGGGCATAGCTGATATACGGATATCCGCTGCCCAAATTAATCGCTGTAAAATAAAGGCTGACAACACCAACCATAAAGGCGATAAACACACAGCCAATCATTGATGTAAAAAATGACCGAATCTCTTTTTTATAAATCGCTGTCATCGTCTTCATCCTCCTTATTTTCTATATCTGAGACATTCCCCCGGATTTTAAATCGTCTTCTGCTTTTTTTGCTGTTCACAGGCGTCTGTTCCCGGGTCAGTTCAAGGAAGATGTCTTCCAGAGATGCATGTTCAGGCTGAACCAGTATGGGATATCCGGCTTTGGCCAGAGTAAAAAAGAGTGGTTCCCGAAAATCCCCTGCATCACCCTTTTCAGTACAGGATTCAATCCTGAGCTCACAGACCTCAGGATCCGATGACACTGCAATATCTTTAATCTTCATACCCTCAACATTCCCCAGGGCTTCCCTGATGCCTGCCATGTCCCCTCTGACCAAAATATGATACATATTCTGTCCCATCATCAGTTTGGTCAGATTGTCGGTCGTATCTGCCGCAATCAGCTGGCCATGAGCAATAATCATCACATAATCACAAACCTCGCTGATCTCTGTAAGAATATGGGAGCTTAAAATAATGGTATGTTCTCTGGCTAAATTTTTAATCAGCTCACGAATCTCAATAATCTGTTTTGGATCCAGACCTACGGTAGGCTCATCTAAAATAATAATCGGCGGATAACCCATAATCGCATTGGCCAGACCCACCCTCTGACGATAACCTTTGGAAAGATTTTTAATCAGGCGGTTCCGAACATCCACAACTTTTGTCCGCTCCATAATCTCTCCAATATGCGCTGCTCTTTTTTCCTTTTTAATCCCTTTAAGCTCTGCCGAAAATTTCAAATATTCCTCCACGGTCATATCCGGATAAACCGGCGGAATCTCCGGCAGATATCCAATACATTTTTTGGCAGCTTCCGGTTCCTTTAAAATATCATGACCATCAATAATGACCGCGCCTTCCGTAGCGCCTATATAACCGGTCATGATGTTCATTGTAGTAGACTTTCCTGCGCCGTTTGGGCCAAGGAAACCGTAAATCTGTCCTTTTTCCACAGTAAAGGTTAAATGGTCCACCGCCAGGTGATCCCCATACTTCTTTACAAGATTTTTAACCTCTATCATTCTGTGCGTCCTCCTTCATTTTTCTTCATTACAATGATAAGCTCAAGTTGTGTTCAATTCATGGGAAGACTGTGAACTTTTTTCGATGAAACTGTGATTTATTTCTGTCCATTGTGTGAAAAAAGCGTGAAAAAAAGGAAGCGTTTTACCGCTTCCTGTACTCTTTGGGCGTCACGCCTACCATATCCTTAAATACCTTTGAAAAATAAGAAAAATTATCATAGCCCACCTTGATAGCTACTGTATTCACCGGATCATCGGTTTTTTCCAGGTATTCCTTAGCCTTCTCGATTCGACGGCGAACAAGAAAGGCCCCCAGAGACTCACCTACATCCTTTTTAAACACCCTGGCCAGATAATCCGGATTCAGAAAAACCATATCCGCAAGAGATTCTCTTGTAATGTCCTTTTCCAGATTATGTTCAATATAATCCTTGACCTGATCAACGACAGACATACTTTTTTTATTCTGCCGGATGGCCTCCATACTCTGATGAATCACATCTTTAAGATAATTTCTGGCATCGTCAAACGACTGAGTCGCCATCTCGATTTTCAGCACATCAAAGCAGTCATCCCCCACAGAATGTAATAGAATCTGACGCTGCTTAAGTTCCGATGAAAGCATCTGGATCAGATCCATCACAAAGGCATGAAGTACCTTTTTAGAAAGATGGCGTTCCTTTGAAAGCCTGTGCAGATATCCGCACACCGCATCTAAAAGAGCAGCTTCATCCCCTTCCTTTAAAAAGGTTTCCCACGGCCCGAAATTCGGGGGCTGATAGGTACCCTTTTGCAAATCCCGCTCATCGACCTCATAAATATCATTATGCCCCATAATATTTCGGTGGAAAACATTATCCATACTCCGATAATTATTCTGCATATCTTCAAGGCCAGTACATTTGCCCATAATACAGCTGAGGGAAGCCTTAAAATGCTTCTGAATTTTATCGATCAGTTCCCCTGTAAGACGGTAAATGGTATCCTTAATCCATCCGTCCGTCACCCGAATGACCACGAACCATTCCATGGATCCAATGGATATAAAGGCCTGCATACTGCTGTTTTCTGTCTTAAAAAGCTCTTCTGCAATATTTTTAAAAGTCCACTCCAGCATGCCCTTTCCCAGCTCATTAGCCACACTGTCATAGTCGCCCAATCGGCACAGCAGGGGAATAAACCGGTCAGCTTCACTGTAATGAAGCCCCAGTTTTACGGTCCCCTGCCAGGCTTCTTCACTGTTTAAAAAGGCCTCATTGACACAATAGCGCATCCAGAACAGATCTTTTCGGTTTTTCTCTGAATCGTTCCAGTACATATAAATCCGCTCATAATTGGCTGCAGCCAGAGCCGCTTCTTCGGCCTTCACGGCTCGGCTGACTTCGGCCGAAAGTTCATCATAGGCAATTGGCTTTAGCGTATAGGCAAAACTGCGCAGTTCAATGGCTTTTTTTGCATACTCAAATTCTGCATAGCTGGTAAGGAAAATATGCTGAATCACAAGGCGGCGCTCTCTGATCCACTCAAGAAGCTGAAAACCATTTTCCTTAGGCATTTCAATATCGCAGATCACAATATGGATCTGAACATCCTCTATAATCCGTTTGGCTCTTTTTACATTATAGGCAGTGTAAACATTTTCAATGCCCAAACTTTCCCAATCCATTTTTTGTGACAGCACCTCAACCACATAAGCGTCATCATCTACAATCAGTAAATTCACCCTTACTCTCCTTTCTGTATCTTCTCATAGGGCAGACGGATATAAACGCCTGCACCATGAGGCATGCAATTATAAAAACGAATCACCGCACGGTCTTTGTACGCCAGTCTGAGACGACGCACGGCATTCATAATACCGATTCTGCGTTCACCCTGGGAAATATCTCCGCCATGCTGAAGTTTGTCAAGAATTTCCGCCTCAAATCCTTCTCCGGTATCTTCAATACGAACCTCGACATACATTTCTCCGTCATCGCCTCTGCAGATTCCCGCCTGAAGGTGAATCCTGATTTCTTCATCCCAGTCCACGGTATGTTTAATGGAATTTTCCACAAAAGTCTGAATAAAAAGGGGTGGCACAACAGCGCCAAGGACTTCGTCATCCACATCAATCTTCATGTCAAATCCGTTACGGTAACGGATTTTCTGAATTTCCAGATATTTCCTTATATGCCCCAGTTCATCCCCAAAACGCACCATATCATTATGATGCTTAAATATATATCTGAGATAGTCTGACACACACCGGGACAACGTCTGGATTTCCCTGTACTTTTCCAATTCCGCCAGGTTATAAATAATATTCAGGCAGTTCAGATAAAAATGGGGTTCAATCTGAAGAGACAAAAAGTCCATCTGAATCTTTTGTTCCTCCAGGGTTTTCTCATAAATATTAATTTTAAGCCCTTTAATTTTTCCCACCATATCTGCCAGAAGCTCACTGGCCTTTCCCAGCTCATTAATCTGATAATGGGTTGCCACTGCATAATTTTCATCCTGCTCCAGCTTTTCCAGATTATCCGAAAAAGTCTGAATAGGCTTAATCACAGTCTTACGGATATAAAACACAAGCCATATATACGCAAAGCCTGCAAGAAGCAGCAATACCCCGATGATCGTCTGTATACCCAGAACACTGATAATCGCCGGATATCCATCCACAATGATTCCAATAGAAAATTCTGCATTCAGCAGCTGCGCCTTTGCCACGATTCTTCCGTTAAACAGCTCAAGCTTACGCTGGTCGTATTCAATCTGGGAAAAATCAATGTTCTCCTTTTCCACAAAGGCCCTGTTATTGACTGGTTCCATATCCTGGTCCAGAAAAATGAAATATTCTTCAGAATCATTGCCATTTTCAAACAGATCACTGGATAAAAGACTTTCAACGGGTATATAGCTGGCCATGTAACGGCCTTCCATCCGGTAACAGTTGACAAGAAAATTTTCCCCTTCCATCTTTACAATTTTCCAGGGTCCTCCGGTTACATAAGGATCCGTCTTTGTCTGTTCGGTGATATAGGTCTTTAAATCATCTTCGATCTCATACCACTGGAGATAATCATCGGAAATACTGCAGCTTGTAATCGTTGTATCTGTATCCGGAATCCAGATCACATAGTGAAGCATAAAATCTCTCTGGTTTCTCCATGACTCCAAAATTTCTTTCAGCCGTGTAACAATGGAATAGGTTTCAAGATAATCCAGGTTCAAGGCACCGCCGGCCACGGAAAGCCTTGTGATGTCTGTATCATAACTCAGCTCACCGGCCAGTGCCTGCTCCGCAGTGGACAAAATCCGATTCAGTTCTTCCACACCTGAACGAATCATTTCATCCCCCGCATCTTTGGCCTGAGTGCTGACCATATAAATTCCCAGAAAGCTGGCCGCAAAATTCAGAAAAACAATCAGCACAAGAGAACCGACAATCCAACCAATCAACTTGGAAAACTCATATTTCCCAGATTTTATTTTCAATATTGATCGCTCCGTTTCGGTTAAAAATAAAAAAAATATAATATTTTAGGATTGTCCATAAAAAATGCGGCAATCCATAAAATTCGCTATACAAAAAAAGGCCTGTGACAGAAAAACATGTCACAGACCTTTCTGCTCGTATTCATTTTAACCTTTAACAGCTCCCAGTGCAATACCTTTTGCAAAGTATTTCTGCAGGAACGGGAACACGATCAGGATTGGGATAATACCCACAAAGGCAATGGCCATACGTACGGCTGTACTTGGGAACTTGGACATATCCACATTGGCTGCTGCCTGAGCATTGGAGGAAAGATACTGAATGTTTGTAATCATCTGGTTCAGTAAGCTCTGAATTCCCCAAAGTTCCTTTTTATCACTGATATAGTAAAGACCGTTTGTCCAGTCATTCCAGTAAGCCAGTCCGGCGAACAGACCCATGGAAACAAGAATCGGTTTACCAAGAGGAAGAACGATTGTGCGGTAAATCAGGAAATGACCGCCGCCATCGATCTTACATGCTTCATAAAGCGCTGTCGGAATACTTGTCTGGAAGAATGTACGCATCATGATTACGTTCATGGCGCTCATGAGGAATGTAGGCACAACCAGGGCAAAGAATGTATCTGTAATGTGGAAATAGGTTGTGTACATCAAATATGTCGGTACAAGACCGCCGTTAAACAGCATGGTAAAGAATACGATAAAGGAAAGCACCTTGCGGCCAGGCAGGTTTGATAAGGACAGACCATAGGCCAGCAGGGAAGAAATCAGTGTATTCACTAAAGTACCAACAATTGTAATGGCAAAGGTCATACCATAGGCACGGATAATCTTTCCGCCGCTGCTGATAATGTATTCATAGGCAGCAAGACTGAACTTTTCCGGAAAAAAGGAATAACCGTTCAGTACAAGTGTTGTTTCATCGGTAACAGAGCACAGAAACAGTAATACGAAAGGCATCACCATGAACAGTGCCATAAGAATCAGGACAATATGTATAATCACCTGGTAAACTTTCTGTTTTTTACTTATAACCATATCCGATGATCTCCTTTCTTAGAATAATGCATTGTCCGGACTGATTTTACGAACAATCAGGTTGGAACATAAAACAAGGATAAAACCACAGCAGGACTGATAGAAACCAGCTGCAGAGGACATACTGATATTACCCAGCTGAAGCAGACCTCTGTATACATAGGTATCGATGGTCTGTGTTGTACTGTAAATAGAACCGGAGTTCATCGGTACCTGATAGAACAAACTGAAATCAGAATAGAAGACACGTCCGATACTCAGCAGGGTCAGTGTAATAATGGATGGTGTCAATGCAGGCAGTGTCACATGGCGGATCTGCTGAATCTTTGAGGCACCGTCCAGGGAGGCAGCCTCAAACAGTGAAGGATCGATGCCGGCAATACCTGCGGTATAAATCAGAACACCGTAACCGATACTCTTCCAGCACTGAACAAGAATAATGATAAACGGCCAGTATTTGGCTTCATTATACCACTGAATCGGTTCCATTCCCAGAGCAGGAAGGATAGACATATTCATCATACCTGTGTCACCGCTCAAGAATGCGTAAACAATATAAGATACGATAACGTATGACATAAGGTATGGAAGAAGAACCGAACTCTGGTATAACGTTTTAGCCTTCTTTCCACGAATTTCATTCAGAAGAATGGCAATTAAAACACCAAGAATAAGATTTAAGATAATAAATGTGAGATTATATAACAGGGTATTTCTTGTTATAACAAAAGCATCTGGTGTCTTAAACAAAAATTCGAAGTTTTGAAGTCCAACCCATGGACTTCCAAAAATACCAAGATTAAAATTAAGTTGCTTAAAAGCGATGACCAGACCGGCCATGGGCAGATAGTTGTTGATGATCAGGTATAAAAGACCAGGAAGCATCATAATGTAGACCGGTGCCCACTGTCTAAATACAGATTTTTTACTTTTCTTATTGAGCTGAATATCAGGAGCCTGATTTTTTTTCGATGCCATACGAAAAGTCTCCTTTCTTTGAATCTATAATGGGCTGCGGCAACACCGCAGCCCGCCAAATACTTTGTAAAATAATGAATTTATTCAGCTGCACTCTCCTGTACGGATTCGGTCTGAGCAGCTGTATCTTCTACAGCAGTTGTATCTTCTGTGCTTTCAGCAGCTGTATCGGACTGTGCATCAGCAGCGCCTGTTTCGGCAGCTTCTGTCTGAGCATCTGTCTCAGCGGCCTGAGATTCATCTGCTGCTTCTGTTTCAACAGCACCGGCGCCAGAAGCTTCAGCGTTGGCTTTAACAGCTTCCTGTCCGCCCTGAGCTTCTACCCAGGCATCAAACTGTTCCTGTTTTGTATCGATAACTGTCTGAAGACCAGCGGCATATAAGGCATCATTAAATTCTTTGATGGCTTTTTCCGGATCTCCGGCAGAACCTGTACCTAAAGTGTTATAGTACTGATTCTTTACGTTATTTAATGCTGTCAGCTGTGAAGAAACTGCTGTGGAGTCATAAGCAAAACCTAAAGCATAGGAGTTTCTGGATTTGTCGATTAATTCATGCTGATATACCCATTTTTCCGGTGTATCGCCTTCAAATACATAAGCGATTTCCTGGTTTGGAAGTTCCCAGCCAATATTTAACATCCATGTTGGGCTTGAAGGATCCTGACCTTCGGCATATTTGATGATACCCTGTTCTTTGTCTACAAATTCATAATGTGTACCTTCGATACCCCAGTTGAGAAGGTTCATTACTTCAGGGCTGCCGTAAATGAAGTCTAAAACTTTCATTGTTCTTGCAGGGTTTTCACAGTTACGTCCAATACCCCATGTGTTAAAGTTTACAGAGTAAGATGTTGTATACGGATCGCCGTAAAGGGCAGCACCAGCCAGATCCATACCGGAACTTAATTCATCCTGAGTTACAGCACCGGCTTTCATCGGAGTCGTGTAAGCAAAGATCTTGCCGGCCTTCATCTGAGTCTGTAAGGAATCTGTTGTTGTAGCCGCATCCTTGGAGAACCAGCCATTCTGATTCCATTCATACATTCTTGTAACAAAATCTTTAAATTCATCGGTTTCGTAAATGTTTTCAACCTTAAAGCTCTGACCGAAATTCATCAGTCCGCCGAAACCGTCTGTCAGCATATCACTTGTTTCCCAGCGATGCAGCGGTGTTGTATTGGCAACACTGCCCATCATGATCATATCCGGATGTTTTTCATAAACCTTAGCCATTGCCTCTTCAAGATCATCCAGGCTTGTAATCTCATCACACATATCGGTTTCATCATTGACTGTATATCCAGCCTCTTCAAGAAGGTCTCTTCTCATAACAACACCTTCCCATGTGATCAGCTCTCTGGCTGATGTTACACCGTAAATGAAACCATCGATATTCGGGCTCTGGATATAGGCATCACTAAATGTCTTTTTAATGTTTGTGCCGTAATCTTCAATCAGCGTTGTCATATCAAGAACCTGGCCGTTAGCCACATACCCCTGAGCGTTTGTAACGATGATTGGAACAATATCCAGCTGAGTTGTACCGGAAAGGTCCAGCTGAATCTTCTGTGTGTAATCACCCCATGTATAACATCTAAGGTCCAGTTTGGCATTTAACTCGGGTTCCAGAATTTCATTGATGGCGTTTTCGATCATCTGCTCATCTGCTTTTTCCTGATCACCGATATATCCCATCACAATTGTACAGGCTTCGTCATTATCTTCATAATGCTGTTTTCCATCGGATGCAGAAGCGCTGGATTCCCCGGCTGCTGTTGTCTGGCCATCATTTGCAGGTGCCTTTGAGTCTGTGCTTGGCTTGTCACCGCCACCGCCGCAGGCAATCAGAGATGCACCCATAACGCCAACCATAACTGCTGCTAAACCTCTTTTGATCTTCATAATTTTTCCTCCTTTAAATGAAGCATTTTGCGATTCGTCCATCGCTTTAACGATGAACTTATTATAAACTATACAATATGACCAATTCTATAAAAAAACAGACTTTAAAATATTAAAATCCAGACTCTATTGTCTGTTTTGTATACCCGCAGTCGGCTCAACCGGAATTATTATTGTAAATATTTCTATCCAGTAAGCTAATTATACAAAATGCACCACAGTAAGATCTGAATTTTGTTATAAAATATCGGATTCTTGTTACTATCCCATGTTATTTTTCCCAAAGGTCTTTTCAGACTTTTTAATATAAATCCACATTTCTTCATTATTTTATTGAATTAATCATATAAATATTTTATTATATATTTAAGAAGACATTTATATTTCAGGGAGGTATTTATGAAGGTAAGCATTAAAAAAATCAGCGAAATCACCGGCTTTTCCCCAGCGACTATCTCCAATGCACTGAATAATAAAAAAGGGGTTAACAAGGATACTGCTGAAACCATTTTCAAAGTTGCACGCAAGTTGGGTTATTTTTCCGATACAAAAATGACGCATATTAAATTTGTAAGCATAAAAAAACATGGCAAGGTTGTAGGGGACACACCGTTTTTCCATTCTCTGATCGAAGGCGTGGAAAAGGAAAGCCGAATCGCCGGTCTGGACACGATTATATGTAATCTGAATGTGGGTGACAGTGATTATGATGACCGGCTGGGTGAAATTTTATCGGACAGCAGCTGCGGCATACTGCTTTTGGCTACCGAGTTGGACAACAAGGATATGGAGCGTTTCAAATCCGCTCTGGGCCCTCTGGTAATGATCGACAACTGGGCAGATTCCATGCATTTTAATTCCGTAATGATCAGTAACGCAGACTCCATGTCCAATGCAGTTTCCCTTCTTGTCCAAAAGGGGCATAAAAAAATCGGTTATCTCAAAGGCAGCGTACCCATTAAGAATTTTTATTATCGGTATCACGGATATCAAAGAGCCATGCAGGATTATCATCTCAGTGTTAATCCGGATTTTTGTGTTCCCCTGGAGCCCACCATGGAAGGTTCCTACAGGGATATGACTGCCTATCTGGCCGGATCACCCAAACTGCCCACCGCTTATCTGGCCGACAATGACATCATTGCCTTTGGCGCCATGAAAGCACTGAAAGAATATGGCAGCCACCTTCCCGATGATATTTCCATCATCGGCTTTGATGACCTGCCGTTTTGTGAAATCTCATCCCCAACACTGAGTACCATCAAAGTGCCAAAACAGCAGCTGGGCCGCACCGCGGTACGCCGCCTCATCGAAATCGCCTCGGATAAGCAAAGTATTCCGCTGAAAATCCAGGTAAGCACGGAAATGATCTGCAGGGAAAGTGTAAGAAACGTATAAAAAATGCGCCCCCGGGAAAACAAGTTTTTATGATTTCATTTGTTTTCCTCAAGAGGGCGCATTTCATTTTACTGCAATTTTACCTTACGAGAATTTTCCTTATGGCAATTTTTCCTTACAACAATTTCTCCACTGCGTTGACGATGTTGTGGTATCCTGTACAGCGGCACAGATTTCCGGCCATGTGTTTTTTAATGGCATCTCTGGAAAGTTTTTCTCCTTTTTCCATCAGTACAACAGCAGACATAATAAATCCCGGCGTACAAAAACCACACTGGATCGCCCCTTCATCGACAAAGGCCTGCTGAACTTTTGATAATTCCCCGTTTGGTCCTGTAAGGCCTTCCAGGGTTCGGATATGCTTTCCGTTGGCCCATACAGCCAGATAAATACAGGAGTCATAGGTCTCCCCGTCTATAATCACCGTGCAGGCACCGCATTCTCCCACTTCACAGCCTTTTTTTACAGAGGTCAGCCCAAGCCGGTTTCGAAGCATATCCAGCAGAGACTCCCTTACATCCACATATTCTTCAATTTCCTGTCCGTTGACCACACACCGGACAAGCTGCATATTTTTACTCACTTTTTAAGCCCCCTTTTCCCTTCTGACAATATGGCACATCGGTTCTCACACTGTCTGTTTTTGGGTTATATAGGCCGCTTCCACAGCAGTCTTTAATGCCCGACGGGCAATCTCTCCGCCGATCTGAAGCCGGAAAGCCCGGGAGGCTCTCCAGGAATCTCTTGGATTGATCTCCTGTCTCACCGAATTTTCAATAAGATCATATAGATGGGTATTCACAGGGCAGCCCTTCAGCTTTTTCTCTGTTTCCACACACCGGAAAGGTACCGGTGCCGCCACACCAAAAGTAATTCTCACATCTTCTACAAGACCAGCCTGTGGATTCACCTTAACAACCACACTGCATCCCAGTGTTGCAATATCCATCGCGTGACGCATGGAATATTTAATATAATGGCCTGTATAGCCTTCATAATTTTTATGAGGAATCACAATATGAGTGACCAGCTGTCCCTGAGACAAGCGGACCCGCCCCGGGCCGGCGTAAAAGTCTCTCACCGGAACCATATGAACGCCCTGACTGTCTGCAATGCGCAGCTGTGCATCCAGAGAAAAAACCGTGGGTGCGCTGTCAGCACTGACGGCACCATTACATATATTGCCCCCGATGGTTCCAATATTCCTCACCTGAGGTCCGCCAACCTGATCCACTGCATCGCCCAGAACCGGAATATATTTTTGTATGAGGGGATCATTGGTGATATGGCTGAAGGTTGTGGCCGCACCAATATAAATATCCCCGTTTTCCATCCGCGTCACACCAAAAAGCTCCGGAATATCTCTGATACAAACAAGATCACAGCCTGCCAGCTTGCCTTCCCTGATACGGATCAGTACATCACTGCCCCCGGCAATGATTTTAGCCCCCGGATGTTCATTAAGCAGCGCCACGGCCTCATCCACGGTACAGGCGTTATAATAATTCTCTATATCATACATTATAGGTATGCCCCCTCTCCATTGCGTTAAATCAGTCCGGCTGCGGCAAATGCCTCCACACAGCGCTGAGGTGAAAGCGGAATCTCATTAATGGCCACCCCCGTTGCATGAAGCACGGCATTACGGATTGCCGGTGCAGGCGGAATTGCCGGTGGCTCACCCAACGCCTTATTGCCAAAGGGTGCCGTAGGATCATCCAGTTCTACAAATTCAGCTTCCAGATCCGGTGCATCCATCATGGTGGGCAGTTTATAATCCAGAAGGGTACCGTTTAATACTCTGCCTGTTTTGGGATCAATAAGCATCTGTTCCGACAGCCCATAGCCAATCCCCATAGACATACCGCCATGAACCTGCATCTGAGCCAGCTTTGGATTAATCAGCCTGCCGCTGTCATGAACATTAATAATATCCACAACCTTAACCTTTCCCAGCTTTATATCCACTTCAACTTCTGCAAAACAGCAGCCAAAGGCGATGGTATTATTTTTAACCTGTCTGGAAATTTCAGCGGTAATCACCGATGAATGGGTCAGACTGTAATAGCATTCCAGCGCCAGCTGTGAAAGAGGCAGCACAGGTTCCCGGTTCAGCAAAACCTGTCCCCCGTAAAGATCCAGGGTTCCTTCCGGATTTCCCAAAAGTTCTTTGGCATATTCCAAAATTTTATTTTTCAAAAGAATGGCACATTCTTTTACCGCAGTGCCTGTCACATACGTCTGCCTGGATGCATAGGCTCCTGTATCAAACGGTGTCACATCCGTATCCTGCACAGTGTCAATATGCACCTGGGAAACATCAATCCCGAGAACACTGGCCGTCATCTGTGAAAATACAGTATCCGCACCCTGTCCGATTTCCGTAGCGCCAACCTGAAGCTGAATACTTCCGTCCTGATTCAGGCTCATTCTGGCTCCGGCAATTTCAAGTGAAATGGGCCACACACCGGTTTTATAGCTAAACAGCGCCATACCGACACCCCTGCGTATATCTCCGGTCTGATGCTTATAAAGGCAACGTTTTTCATCCCAGTGAATATATTCACGTCCCTTTTGGATACAGGCCTCAATCCCATTGGTATTGGCGGCAATCTCTTTCAAATAGGGATCCTTAAAATACCCCTGATAAATATTTTTCAGTCTGAATTCCAGAGGATCCATACCAATCATGGCCGCTGCATCATCCATCATGGCTTCCTGGGCAAAACAGCACTGAGGAATCCCATATCCTCTCATAGCCCCGCCCACCGGCGTATTTGTATAAACCGTATAGGCCTGAGCCCGAATATTTTCCACATGATATAAATGTCTGAAAGCCGTAGCCGCATTGGCCACAATAGAATGTCCGTGAGAGGCATAGGCCCCCTGGTTGGACACAGCCCGCATCTGCTTGGCAATCATCCGGCCTTCATGATCCACACCGCAGGAAATCTCAAAGTCAATCCGATGCCTTGTCCGTGTGCTGATAAAAGTTTCCTCCCTGGAAATGTCCAGCTTCACCGGACGACCGCCCACCTGAGTTGTTAAAAATGCATTCAAGGGCTCATATAAAACATCCTGCTTATTTCCAAAACCGCCGCCGATGTAAGGCTTAATAACTCTGATCTTTCCCCATGGAATGTTCAGCGCCTGACCGCACACCCGGCGTACAATATGAGGAATCTGTGTGGAGGTGACGATCACAATGCGATCCTTTTCCATATAAGCATACGATATAGGCGCCTCAATATGACAATGGGAAACCATAGGCGTTTTATAAGTGGCATGTAAAATCTTCTCGGCCTGAGCCATCCCTGCATCCACATCCCCAAGTTCATACTTGCTGGATGCCAGAATATTATCTTTATGAGCCTCATGAATAGGCAGACCGTTCTGCTTCATGGCCGCTTCAGGCTCAACAACCGGCGGATATTCCTCATATTCGATCTCAATGAGCCGTACTGCTCTGGCTGCACTCACCTCGTCCCTGGCAATGACCGCCGCAATATCATCTCCAAAATACCGTACACGATCCGTAAGAATTCTCCGATCCGCCACATCCTGGTGGGCAGCTTCCACAGACCATGGATGACCCGGCGTCGGAAACGCCACATCCGGAACATCCTTAAATGTGACAACCTTTACCACGCCTGGCACCTGCTCGGCTTTGGATGTATCGATATGTACAACCCGGCCGTTGGCAATCGTAGAATGGCACACCTTTGCCACAAGGCACCGGTCCAGAATATAATCATCCGTAAATTTAGCCCGGCCGGTCACCTTCTCATAGGCATCAACACGAGTTACATTTGTTCCAACTGACATAAACTCACGATCCTTTCCCCTTATTTTTCACCCTAAAGAAAAAACCTCCTGAAAGTATTCTCTGACCTTTAAATTATTCCATAAAAAAAGAATAATCTATAGTCAACTTTTAGGAAGTTGGTAGAAACATTCAAACCTTTATCTTTGAATTTATACAGATTAGAAGTATTAAATCAATATTCTTTTAGTCTATTTTATCACTGCTTACCAGGGATGTCAACGTGATTATCTGCAAGTTTGCACAAATCGCCGTTTACTTGCATTCTCATTCTGCAAAGCCTTCTGTCACGCCTTTTTACATAAATAACGGGGATTTGCCTCTGACTGCTTTAGTCAAAAACAAATCCCCAAAAATTCTGAAACATAATTTTAAAGCACCTTCATATTTCTTTTCAGACGCCTTGATATTGCCTGCGCTTAGCTGCTGTTGCCTTATGTAAAAGCTCCGACATTACAATCATCAGAACAAGGATCAGTGCAATGAAATACGGATAAAGACTGATATCAATATATTGGGCCACCACACCAAACAACGGTGGAATCAGGCAGGACCCCACATAGGCACAGGCCATCTGTATACCAATCATCGCCTGACTCAGCTCCGGCCCGAAATTCGCCGGTGTTTCATGAATAATCGACGGATAGATCGGCGCACAGCCGCAGCCAATCACAATCAGCCCTACCAGCAGCAGGGTATTGCCTAAAGGCAGCATAATCATCAGAGCACCCACGCCAATCAACACCTGACCTATACGGATCATATTCTGATCATTGATTTTCAAAGTAATAAAACCACAGATAAAACGTCCGACTGTAATGCCGATATAAAACAGACTGGCCCACTGAGCCGCCTGGGACGGGGTAATCCCCCGGTCAATGGTACAGTAGCTGGCCGCCCACATACCGGCCGTTGATTCAATGGCACAATAGCAGAAAAAGCAAAGAAGAACTTCCTTGACGCCGCTCAGTCGAAGCAGCTGCACAATGGTATAATGGGGTGCCGAAGTTTTATGGCTGTTTTCTGCATGAAGCCCGCCTTCGGCCTGGGACGAAACCGCCGAAGCCGCCCCCGACGGCTGACGGGATGTCAGAAATTTCCTCCACACAGGCAGTGTTACAAATAGCACCGCCGTAAGCGCCAGCTGTATAAAGGAAATCATCTGATAACCACCGTTCCACCGAAAACCGCCTGTAATCGCCCAGCCCATGATGACCGGCCCCAGACTGGCGCCTACACCCCACATACAGTGAAGCCAGCTCATATGTCTGGCCGGATAATGGAGGGCCACAAAATTATTCAGCGCCGCATCCACACTGCCGGCCCCAAGACCGTAGGGAATCGCCCACAGGCACAGCATCCAAAACTGGCTGCTTACAGAAAAACCAAATAGAGCCACTGCCGTCATACATACGCTGATTGCCGTTACCCGTCCGGCGCCAAGGCGGCGTGTCATCCGGTCACTGGCCAGGCTGGAAATAATCGTTCCCGCAGAAATAATCATGGACACAATACCGGCCCAGGATACATCCACACCCATTTCCAGATGCATTGTCGGCCATGCGGAGCCTAAAAGGGAATCCGGAAGCCCAAGACTTATAAATGCAAGATAAATAATAATCAGTAATAATGATGTCATGTTTCTTACTCCTCGTACAAACTTTTTCAGTAATCCATTATATCAGAATCTGCGGGAGTATCCACATATTTTTTCAAATTTTTATTTCTACTGCTTCATTGGCACCAAGCACCATGGTCTGTCCGTTATAAACCAGAGTACCGCCGTCCCGATCCGCCTGTACGAAAAGCCTGCCTTGCGCACACTTCATGAAAACATTGCCGCTGCCCACAGGGAATGTGCACTCAAAGCTTCCAAAAATTCCGGTCTGAGGCTTCACTTCAAAAGTGTCATATCCTGCAGATGTGGGTCTTACCCCCATAAAATACCGGCCAATCAGATAAATCGGACTTGCGCCCCATGCATGGCAAAGGCTCTTGCCATACTTCTTGCCATACATATCATACTGCACCTCGACCGTATCATTGGGATTATATTCCTCCCAGAAGGTATCTGCACCGCGGTCCAGCATACCGCCCCAATAGTCTTTAATCCGCCGTACAACCTCCTCAAACTGTCCCAGCTTTGAAAGTGCCTCAAGCTCGTAAAATTTAAAATACGGTGTTGTGATCGCTTCAATATGATCATTTAAAAGCACATTCTGAAGAATGCTTTCCGTTTCCTCCTGTGTGGCAAAATCAAAAAGCACGGCAAAAATATTGCTGTGGCGGGTCACATTGCGGCGGCCGGACTCATATCCGTCAATAAAAGCACCCTTTTGGCTGTCCCAATAATATTTCCGGATATTTTCAAGCAAGGTTTTCTTTTTCTCCACATACATTGTGTCATCCAGACCCAGAAGTGAATGAACATCAATCATCGCCTGATAACACTGAGCCAGAAGCATCTGCTCACCGCTGATTGGTCCTTCTTTGTCCATGTTTGCCCAGTCAATAAATACCCAGTCACCGGGACGTCCGTAAATGAAGCCGTTTTCATCCGTCTGTGCCATACAGTATGCCATCATGGATTTCATTTTAGGATAAACCATTTCGATGAAATCATAATCCTTTGTCATTTCATAATAACTGCCAATGCTCATAATCCAGTACATCGAATAATCCATAATCGTATTCATATGCTGAGTAATCGGATCATTCCCCCGAAGCGCCAGGATGGTACGTTTACAAATATCCGCATCAAAAAACAGATAACGGTTAATGAGATAACTCTGATAAGCATCGCCTGACCAGATCCACCGGTCACGCTTTACACCGTCCAGAAAAAAGATACCGCTGGCCAGTCTGAAGGTTTTATCCCCAACAGCCCAGATCTCATTCATCCGCCGGTCATCACAGGTAAAGTGCCCCCGGTCGGGGAAATCCACGTATTTGTAATCTGCACTAAGCCGTATACCGCTGCCGTCACTGTCCGGAATGAATATGTATCTGAATCCCCTAAGTTTTGTCCGATAAACCCGCGCAGATTCCCATTTTCCGAAAATATCATCCTTCATGCTCCCGGACAGATGATGAATATAGTAACAATATTCTGTATCCAATGCCTCCGCTTTAGACTCACCATAACACAGGGTAAAGTTTTGATCACTTCCAGTAAATTCCACAATGGTTTCTGCCGTGACCTCACGCCCGAAATCATACAGCATCCCGCCGTTGACGGCTGCTTTGCAAACCGGTTCCAACCGCTGGGATGTATATTCAAATACCATTGGATTTTGCTCAGGCTTTGTATACATACAATTCCAGCCGGCCTTTACCGGTTCCCGGGAATATTCCGTAACCAGCCAGCTTCTGTCAGACTCAAGGTCGCCTTCCACATAAACGGCAGGCAGGCCCTCCAGATTTCCCACAATAATTTCCACAGAGATTTCCCTGGCCGGGCTGACGATTTCTCTGCCGAAAGGATATTTTTTCTCTTTATACATATACGGCAAAACATCCTGACCCTTAAATTCCTCAGGTTTCCAATGAATACATACATGGCCAATGCCCTGAGCATGAACACAAAAACGGGCATTGTCTTTGTCAAATTCCACATTTTTTATAAACTTTACATTATGCCGGCAGTCATCCACACGCCAGTAAGCCGGCCAGAAAAATTCCCGCTCCTCACGGTCAAAATTCTGACATTTGCCATGATAAATTTCAAAATCTCCGGGATACCAGATCCAATTTGCCATCTTCGTTCACTCCTGTTTTCTTTGATTTCTTTTTTCTGTTTATAATCCCCTTCATTATAAAAAACACGGCCGCTCCCATACAATGCCCATAGTATTTCACATTTTAAAAAATACGGCCCAAAATCAAGATATTGGAAATACCAGCCTTATTATAACAAAACAGTATAATAAATCATGATTATTGGTATTGGATTTTTCCCCCAAATACACTTATAATAAAGGTAATATTAAAGAAAGGAAGGTATATGCTATGGCAGACAAATTTTATGCCAAAGGACCAGGCAATAACGGTTATATTAAAAACCTGGAAGTCTGCTCCTTCAGCGATATGGACGGCAAATGCGGTATGTTCCAGATGGCACTTTATAAAACAGCCGAAGGTCGGTACTACCTTTACGGCGCGTGCTTTGGCGGTACACATACAGGTGTTATGATTAACGAAATCACGGATCCGTATAACCCCAGATTTGTTAAACATTTTCAGTTGGTTGACCCTGTGGAATATCCCACAACCACAACGCCTAAAATTCAGATTGCGGACGATCTTTTAATCTGTGCAATGTCGGCAGGTTCCGGCCCAAATGCCCTTGTTGAACAGAGTGAATTAAAAAACATGAAATGCGAGGTAGGTATTCGTATCTACTCCTTAAAGGAAGATCCTGAAAATCCAAAATTCCTGGGATACTGGGACTGCGGTGTACCGCACTCCATCGGTGTTCACCGTTTCATGTACAATGGCGGACGTTATGTATATCTTTCCTGCGAACACGAACGCTTCGAAGGTATGATTATGCGTATTATCGATATTCAGGATCCCACACATCCGGTCGAAGTGGGCAACTGGTGGTCTCCGGAACAGTTTGTAGACGGATATCCTGGCGGTACGGTTGATCATACTGCACCACATGTTCCTTCATTTATGGACAAAGGCTGGATGCACGGACCCCCATTTGTACGCGAAGACGGTCTGTGCTTCTGCGGTTACTGCGGCGATGGTTTATATATCCTGGATGTCAATGACCCTTCACGCCCGAAATGTGTGGGTAATTTAAGACTTCAGCCGGTATTCTCCAGCCATCTTGCAGGTGCCCGAACACATACAGCACTCCCCCTGCCCGGCCGTGATCTGGTTGTTGTCACAAATGAAGGCGAACGTTTCCAGTTCTTCCCGCCAGGATCCATCAAAGAGGCTCAGGCTTTAAATAACATCCATATGATTGATGTCCGTGATCCGTCCAAGCCAACGCTGATCGCAGAATTCCCATATCCGGAAGTTCCCGAAGACTTCCCATATCCAAACTTCAATATTATGAATCTGGAATGTCAGGGCCCCTTCGGACCACATAATCTTCACGAGCCAATGAGCGGCAAGCCATGGCTTGAACAGCGGGGTGATCGGGTATACTGCTGCTACTTTGCCGCAGGACTTCGTATTTACGATGTATCCGATCCTTATTACATTAAGGAAATCGCTTACTTCATCCCGCCAAACCCCAATAAGAAACCGGAAGAATCCTACTTCCCAGGTTTCCCTGGCCCAAGAAATGCCTGCACAGAAGATGTCATCGTTGATGACAGAGGTTATATCATCATCGATGCATTAGACGACGGCTTCTATATTTTAAAAAGAACCGGAGCTGCAGATAACTAAACAATATAATTTCAGATGATTCCATATTTGAAATTATCCAATAAAATTTAAAAACGCATTTTGGAATACTTAAAAATTTGTACTCCAAAATGCGTTTTTATGATTTTCTTTAATTATGATGCCTTTATGGCCCGCCTCAAAATGAGGATAAGTGCCCCTTACTTCCAATATTCCGAAAATGAATTTCTAAGTACTTTACTGCAGACGATTTCCCCTTCTCTGGCAAGCCGTTCTTCGTCCACGCCCATTAGCCGACCGTCTTGATAGACAACCTTGCCATTGACCATCGTCATCCATACAGGCCCTGTAAGGCCTCCCCGAGCCAAAATATTTTTGGGATCATGAAGTGCACCGGTAAGCTCCAGCCCTCTCGTATCTACCATAAACAGATCCGCGCCTTTATTGACTTCCAGAGAGCCTAAATCCGGGCGTCCCAAGGTTTTTGCACCGTTAATTGTTGCAGCTTTCAGCAGATCATAGGCCGTTACACAGCCGCCCCTGGCCTTTGTATGCCAGGCCTGCATAAGATAAGCCATTCTCAATGTGTCAAGAAGATTGGAACTGTCATTGGTTGCAGATCCGTCACAGCCCAGACTGATACAGATTCCCATATCCATAAGCTGTTTAATATTAAGAATTGGAAAGCCGCCCAAGACAGCCGGTGCCGGGCAATGGGAAATTCCAGTTCCTGTATCTGCAATCATCTTATATTCTTCAGGTGTCAGTTCCCATGCATGCGCATAAAAAACATCGGGACCAATAAATCCTATATCCTGACACCATTCCAATGTCCGTTTTCCGTAGCGTTCTTTAATCCCTTCGCTTTCGCCTTCTCCCAGATGGGTATGAAGTCTTACGCCCATGTCTCTGGCCAGCTTTACAGATTCCACAAATGTATCTCTATAACAGTTAATAGGCTGGCATGGTGCAATAACAATCTGGCGCATCGAATAGGCTGAGCTGTCATGATAGGTTTCAATTAACCGCTGACAATCTTTAATAAATTCATCCGTTGACTCCACCATCGGCTGAGGAATCGAGCTTCCTTTTTCTCTGGGAAGGGTATTTCCCCCACGTCCGGCATGATAACGAATACCCAGAAGACGGGCAGCCTCCATCTGACGGTCCACAGGCCGCTTACCGGTAAACGTTGTGTAACAGTACTGATGATCAAAGGCGGTTGTACATCCATGCTTCAGCAAGTCCGCCATTGCTGTCAGTGAGGAATAAAAAATCACCTGGTCGTCAATTTTCTGAAAAATACGATATATTTGATCAATCCAGTCCATCACCGTCAAATTCGGATAATCAATGGTTGTTAAATTCCGGACAAAAGTCTGAAAAAAGTGATGATGTGTATTCACCAGGCCAGGATAGATAAACATGCCTGATGCATCAATCACCTTAGCCCCCAATATTCTTGGATCATCTGGTTCAATCACGGTTCCCACACTGATCAGTTTTGGCCCGTCAATCAACAGGTCACAATTGTAAAACACCTGATCCTGTGCATCGCAAGTCACAATCGCCTTTGCATTTTTTATGAATACCTTACCCATTTTTATTTCCTCCAATCATTTCATGCGTTTTTTTCAGCACACCCACGCTGACCTGTGTACCAATCACCCTCATTTACTTTTCTTTTTTCCGAAAATCATTCCCGATAAAATGCCCACGGCCGTAGGAATCAGCCAGCCAAAACCCAATTCATAACCTGGCACCATCCGGATCCACTCAGTAAGCCTCCACAGCCTGATCTCCTGCTGGCTCAAAACAATCAGCAGACTGCTGATCCCACAAAATGCACAGGACCATGGATAAACACCTGGGAAGTATACCAGCCATCGGTACGCCAAGGATAAAAAAATAAGCAGAATAGCCAGGGGATAAATACAGTTTAATACAGGTATAGAAAATTTTAAAATTGCATCCAATCCAATATTGGAAATAACCATAGATACAAAAGCAAAAATCAACACCCATTTTCTGTAGCTTATCTTCGGAAAAACACCGCTGAAATACTTTCCGCAGCAGCTGAACAGTCCGACACAGGTATTAAAACAGGCAATGAGAAAAATCAGAGCCAAAATAACTGTCCCGACCCTGCCGAACAAAAATTCCACGGTTCCTGTAAGAACCTGCGTACCATTAGCTGCCCCCGTAAAAATTTCTCCGGAAAACCGCCCTACAAAAGCCAGCATGGCATATACAGCCAACAATATAAATCCTGCAATCCACCCTGCCCAAATCGTCTCATAGATCACCCCTTTCTCCTGACGTATACCTTTGGCACGAATATTCATAGCAACAATCATACCAAAATTTAATGCAGCCAGCGTATCCATCGTCTGATATCCGTCTAAAAACCCCTGAATCGGCGGTAAATCACTGTAGGCTTTGACCGGTTCTGGGACCGGGCCTCCTGACTTGAATACAGCGCCGGCAAATACAACAACAATTAAAATCAACAGGACCGGTGTCAGCCTTTTCCCCAAATATTCGGTAAGCTTTTCCGGATGCATGGCAACCGTCGCGGCCAGTGCAAAAAACACCAGAGAATATAGAAGCCCAACCACAGCCTTTGGTGCCGAATCCGGCATAAAGGGGATCACCGCCATAGAAAAAGATGTACTGGCCGTTCTGGGAATTGCCAGACACGGCCCAATGGCCAGATATAAAATAAGAATATAAATAAATGAAAATCCGGGATGCACCCTGGACGCCAATTTTTCCAGTCCGCCAGAAAGGGTAACAGCCACAACCCCCAGCACCGGAAGCCCTACGGCGCTGATCGCAAAGCCTAAGAATGCCGGCCACATGCTGCTTCCGGCCTGAGCCCCCAAAAAAGGAGGAAAAATCAGATTTCCTGCTCCAAAAAACATAGAAAACAATGTCATACCGATCAGTATTTTATTTTTCGCATTAAATTTTTCCATAGATCACGGCCTCAATGCCTCCATAAATTTTTTAACGTATTTTTGTCCTTTTACAGCTTGCAGAATTTTTTCTGGACATCCTCTGGCAGAAAAATATGTTGTTTTTTCAAATATTTATAATTGCACAAAAGCTTGGTTTTCGCAAATTTTTTTTCGGCGTCATCGGGCCAGCAGTCAAAAAACAACGTATACATATCGATCATCACATCCAGAAGTCGGATTGCAAAAGACGAATAATCACTGTTAATACTGTCATTAGACTTTAAATCATTTAAATTAATCTGTCCCGGCCACCACTCAATAACAGCAAATAAATATTGTGCGTAATACTGAGCATAGCTTTTTTCGGATTTACTGTAAGCCTTTTCAACTGCATCATAATTCCAGTCAAAGATATAGGTTAAAACTTTTTCAAAATAAATTGCAGAATCTGTGTCCGGTATGCTGCGTCTCCGGCGCTGGCGCATCCACAGTTCCATCCCAAATTTTACAAATTCAACATAAAATTTCAAATCATAAATCGTCTGGCCCGTTCGGCCTTTGTACGTATAATTCAGCAATTGTGTACATTTTTTACGAATCATGTCGATAAGCTGCTCATTTTTTGAAAACCACGGCGTGTACTGACGCATACAATCACAGGACACGGCTCCGGTGAACATATACATATCCTCGTAATTTTTAAATCGACCGGAAATATAGTTTCTCTGCTTCCAATACGACGCGGCCAAAGCATCCAGAGCCAGCTCGTTTCCAAAAAATGAGCGTCTGGAATTACTTTTAAAATACATGATCAAAGGTGTTTTTACGGAATAACGCGTATTAGATTCCGTATGTAATTTTTTAACTGTCGGCATATTCTCCTGCGCCAAAGTCCTGTCTGACAGTTCTTTCCCCCTTTGAGATGCTTTACATAGGAAAAGGCTGCATAATTTCTGAAAAGCTGCATCAAAATTATCATTCTGAATCATGATCCCATGATAGTACTGCAGACGCGCCAGTGACTGGGGCAGATTCTTTGGCCATACAAAGTCTCTTGTCATCACAGGAATAATATTTTTCCCGCAACGCACCGCCCACTCAATTTCCTGCCGGACCCAGTCATCTTCATTACAACACCGGTCCAGAGCATTGGCCGATAAAACAAGGATCACATCCGTTGCCTGTTTGATCGCCTCCATAATCTGTCTGTTAAACAGCCCCGCCCCCATATCTTCAATATCGTAAAAAACATTATACCCCCACTGCTCTAAACGATCATTTAAAAGTTTTCCCAGAAACTCTCCGCCTTGACGGCGATAACTAATAAAAATCTGATAATCGTCCATTGATTTTATCCCCTCTTTTACGCGTCCGCAATCACATCTGTGCATAGGTCAAAGGCTGTATGCTTCACAGACCATTTTTAGCACAAAGGTCACTGAGACAACACCGGTCACAATAGGGTTTTGTCCGTGCCGTGCAGATCTCTCTTCCGTGATACACAAGGCGGTGACAAAAATCACTGCCCTCCTGCGGCGGAATGATTTCCCACAGCGCCATCTCTACCTTTTTTGGTTCCTTGATCTGATCAACCAAGCCGATTCGGTTCACAAGGCGGATACAGTGGGTATCCGTCACAATGGCCGGTTCCCCGAAAACGTCACCCATAATCAGGTTGGCACTTTTACGGCCAACACCTGGAAGCTTCAAAAGCGCATTAAAATCTCTGGGAACCTTTCCATCATACGAATCTCTTAATATCCGCATACATGCACAGATGTCCCGTGCTTTGCTTTTTCCCAGGCCGCAGGGTCTTACAATTGCCTCAATCTGTTCCGGCGTCGCTTCTGCCAGAGCGTTGACATCCGGATATTTTTCATACAGTTTTTCCGTCACAACATTCACCCGGGCATCCGTACACTGTGCGGCCAGGCGTACACCAACCAAAAGTTTCCAGGCATCATCATAATCCAGTGTACAGCCGGCATCGGGATACGCCTGTTTTAATCGTTCAATCACTTCCAGTGCCAGTTCTTCCTTTGTCATTTTTAATCCTTTCTATAAGCGCTCACCTTTCATTTCCTGGATTTATTATACAGTCTTCATTTATCCAATGCAACCGCTAACCCACTCCCGCATAGCTGATTTTGAATCAATACCCACGCAGGCACAACAAGGATAGAAAAGAATCCCCTGCGCTCTTGCAAAGCACTCAATCACACGACTATATTTTTTTTGAAGTAAAATCGGGCTTGCATTCATACCAGTTCACGCCATTCCCTCCTGCGACTACTCGTTTCTTCAAAATATACTCTAAACATTCTATTTACCATTATAGCAGTTAGCTTTTCAAAGACAAATAGAAATATTTGTGTTTGAAAAGATTTATATGGCTTTTGCTCTTATTAAATTTTTATACGAGGGAAAACAATATACAATGGGGCCTTGTGTTTTGCCTGCTAATGCTGAAGAATGCAAAGAAAATATATCTTTTATATTTCAAGATAAAATGTTTGAAAATTTTGAAGAATTTCAAATCTTTGTTTAATGTTTTTCCAAAGTGCAACTCTTGCCCTTTGAACCATATCCAAAGGGTCATCATCACATTATATCGTTTAAAGTGCCCTTCTATTTAAAAAAATCGGCATTTATAGTATAATAATTCTGTTGTCTCCTGTTTTTATAACAGGCACAGTATATAAGACGATCACAACAGAATTTGAAAGGACGTTGACAATGAATGTACATCAGAAATCTACCCTGACCTTATCCGGCCGCCTGGCCATTTACAGCATTGGATTAATTATCCTGGCATTGGGCATTACTCTAAACACTAAAACCGGATTAGGTGTGTCCCCGATTATCTCGATTCCTTATAATATCTCACAAATATGGCATCTAAATCTGGGAACCATGACCTTTATTTTCTATACAATACTGGTCATGATCCAGATTCTTCTTCTGAGAAAAGATTTTAAAATTTATCAGCTGCTCCAGATTGTCATGAGCCTTGTGACCAGTTTTTTTATTGATATTTTTGACCGCATGATCCCCGCTGCCACACCTGCCTTTGGACGCATGCTTATCCTTTTTCTGGCTATTATACTCACCGGCATCGGTGCCGCACTCACCGTAGGCATGGAAATCATCCCCAATCCCGCAGACGGCCTGGCCAACGTTATCGGGCAAAAACTAAACAAAGGCTTTGGATTAGGAAAAAATATTTTCGATTTTTCATGTCTTGTCCTATCGGTCATCATCAGCCTGTGCTTTGCGGGGCACATCATCGGAATCGGTATAGGGACCATACTGTCCATGATTTTTACAGGACGCGTGGTGGCATTTTCCGGTCAATGGATCAGAAAGTTTTCCCATTTTAAATAATATTGTTTTCCTGCTTCCCCTTTTATTGCCACTCCGGAAATTCTATGATAAAATAAAGCGAAAACAGACTTTTGATGGTTGCAATAGACCAGCAAATATAACAAATCAAAGAAAAGGATGATCAGTCATGACAAACAGTGAAAAGGCTTTAATGCTCCACGAGGAATGGAACGGAAAGCTTGAAACAACACCAAAATGTTCCGTAAAAAGCCGCGAGGATCTGGCTCTGGCCTATACACCAGGTGTAGCCGAGCCGTGTAAGGTCATCGCCCAGGATCCTGACACTGCTTATAAGTATACGATTAAATCCAGCACTGTTGCCGTTGTTTCCGACGGAAGTGCGGTTTTAGGTCTTGGCAATATCGGACCTTTGGCAGCCATGCCGGTAATGGAAGGAAAGGCTGTTCTTTTCAAGGAATTCGGCGGTGTCAATGCCTTCCCGATCTGCCTTGACACTCAGGACACAGAAGAAATCATTAAAACCGTGGTCAATATTGCCCCGGCCTTTGGCGGCATCAATCTTGAAGATATTTCCGCACCAAGATGTTTTGAAATCGAAGAACGTTTAAAAGAACTGCTGGATATTCCTGTTTTCCATGATGATCAGCACGGTACGGCCATTGTTGTCCTGGCCGGTGTGATCAATGCGCTGCGTGTCACTGGAAAGAAAAAGTCTGACTGCAAAATTGTAGTCAACGGCGCAGGTTCCGCAGGTATTGCCATTACAAAGCTTCTGCTTACCTATGGATTTGAACATATTACCATGTGCGACCGGTTCGGCATCATTTCCGAAGCCTACGAAGGCCTGAACTGGATGCAGAAAAAAATGTGTGAAGTAACAAATCTGGAAAAGAAAACAGGCACCCTGGCCGATGCTTTAAAGGGCGCTGATATTTTCATCGGTGTGTCAGCCCCCAACATTGTAACACCGGAAATGGTTGCTTCCATGAACAAAGACGCCATTATTTTTGCCATGGCCAATCCTGTACCTGAAATCATGCCGGATGTGGCCAAAGCCGCCGGTGCCAGGGTTGTCGGCACAGGACGCAGTGATTTTCCAAACCAGATCAATAATGTGGTGGCTTTTCCCGGAATTTTTAAAGGCGCGCTTGAAGGCAGAGCAAAACAGATTACAGAGGAGATGAAGCTGGCTGCTGCTACCGCTCTGGCCCAGCTTGTTTCCGATGATGCATTAAATGAAGATAATATCATGCCTTATGCTTTTGATCCCCGTGCTGTAGAAGCAGTAAGCCAGGCTGTCAAAGATCATATCCGATGACAGTCCCAAATACCGCTGCCCCTGTTTTTGCAGCCAGTCCTGCCCGCAAAAACAGGGCCCCGATTCCCCTTTCATGGAATGGTAAACCTTATCATTCCCTGGATTATCATATGAAATCTGTCTTTGGCCAGAAAGTTTACAAGCTGGCCATTGACGGCGGCTTCACCTGCCCCAACCGTGACGGTACCCTGGGACAGAGCGGCTGTATTTTCTGCAGCGCAGGCGGTTCAGGAGATTTTGCAGCCTCACGAACCAAACGCATTGCCGATCAGATCGAAGAAGGGAAGGCTCTGCTGAGAAACAAAAATACAGGTGACCGGTATGTTGCATATTTTCAGGCCTATACCAACACCTATGCGCCTGTGGATCATCTGAAACGGCTGTATATGGAAGCCTTAAACCATCCGGATATTGTAGGGATTTCCATTGCCACCCGCCCGGACTGTCTTAGCGAAGATGTCATTGGCCTGCTGGCTGATCTAAACAGGTCCAAGCCGGTATGGGTAGAGCTGGGTCTGCAGACCATCCATGAAAAAACGGCAGCATATATTCGCCGGGGCTATCCCCTCTCCTGTTTTGAGGCAGCCCTTGATCGTCTGAATGCTGCCGGACTGGATACCATTATCCACACAATTCTGGGCCTTCCCTCAGAAACGCCGGAAGATATGCTGGAAACCCATCGTTATCTGGCAGGCAAAAAGATTCAGGGCATCAAGCCTCAGCTGCTTCATGTGCTGAAAAATACCGACCTTGCCCTGGATTACCGGCAAAAACATTTTCACGTTTTAACACTGGAGGAATACACAGATATTCTCATCCACTGCATTGAAGTGCTGCCGCCTGAGGTCGTTGTCCACAGAATTACCGGTGATGGCCCTAAAAATCTTTTGATTGCGCCACAGTGGAGCGGTCATAAAAAATATGTGCTCAATTATATTCATCACGAATTCAAAGTACGGCACACCTGGCAGGGACGGCTGTTTACCGCTGCTGATCTGAACCATACCTATAAACTGTAATCGAAAGGAGTGCTTTTTGTGACGGACGCATTAACGACCTATAAGCTGATTGTTTTATATATGCTTGAAAAAGTTGATTTTCCCCTGACCAATTCCCAGATCTCCGAATTTATTCTGGATAAAGGGTATACCAATTATTTTACGCTGCAGCAGGTATTCTCCGAGCTTTCCGATGCAGAGTTTATCAGGGTTAAGCAGATTCGCAACAGCTCTCATTATACGATTACGCCAGCCGGCCAGGAAACTCTGGAATTTTTTGGTAAAAATATCCCGGAAGCCATCCGCACGGATATCGATATTTTTTTGAAAAACCATAAATATAAGCTTCGTTCTGAAAATGAAATCATTGCCGATTACTATCAGGAAAAACCGGATCTGTTCATGGTAAAGTGTGAAGTCCACGAAAAACACCAGGTTCTTTTGTCCCTTTCTCTGAGTGTAGCCACAAAGGATCAGGCCATTGCCATCTGTGATAACTGGCGAAAAAGAAATGCGGATGTGTATGCATGGCTGATTAATACACTGATGATGAAATAGAACCCAGCTTAAAAGCCCTGGCTCAGCAGCCTGAAAATCTGCTCCGTGGTATCCGCCATATTGGCACGGGCATTTTCAGGTGCCATGGCCTCTGTCAGTGTGCATACGCCTCGGATGATGGGGAAAAAGGCATCAATGCCTTTTTTGTTACAGTCTTTTGCATCCCGGGTTACACTCCCGGCTACCGCTAATACGGTTTTACCATATTTCTTAGCCAGCGCAGCGACCCCCACAGGGGCCTTGCCCATGGCTGTCTGACCATCCAGTCTGCCTTCTCCGGTTAAAACCAGATCTGCCTGACAAATCGCCTGTGCCATGCCAGTCTCTTCCATCACAATCTGTATGCCTGACTCCAAAACTGCATTAGTAAAAGCCAGAAAGGCAAAACCCAGGCCCCCGGCGGCGCCGGCACCCGGATCATTGGAATAATCCTGCCCGCAGCAGGTCCTGGCAAGCTTGGCATAGTCGGCCATCCAGGCATCCATACGCGCAATCATCTGCGCATCCGCCCCCTTTTGAGGGCCAAAAACAGCACTGCATCCCCGGGCTTTGCAAAGCGGATTTTTCACATCACAGGCAATTCGAAACGAACACTGGGCAAGCTGTGGAAGCACATTTTTGGTGTGGATGGCCCGCAAATCTTTAAGCCCTTTAGCCCCTCTGGAAATCTCACGGCCCTGGGCGTCCAAAAAATTAAACCCCAGCGCCTGAAGCATACCCACACCACCGTCATTGGTTGCACTTCCGCCAATACCCACAATAAAATTCCGACACCCTCTGTGAATGGCATCCCGAATCAGTTCGCCTACACCAAAGGTGGTTGTCTCCATGGGATTTAATTTTTCCGGCGGCACCAGTGTCATCCCCGCAGCCGCAGCCATCTCAATCACAGCCGTTGTCCCATTATGAATCATCCCATACTCGGCCATAACCGGCGCTCCCAGCGGTCCGGTAACAGACACACGCTGCAGCTGTCCGCCCATACCTTGTGTGAGTGCCAAAACGGTTCCCTCTCCCCCATCGGCCAGTGGACAGATCGTTACCTGCGCATCAGGAACTGCCCTTAAAATCCCCTCACGAGCCGCCAGACCGGCATCCATTGAAGAAAGACTTCCTTTAAAAGAGTCTATAGCCACAACCACCTTCATTTTATTCACCATCCTCCTTGATTTAGCCTGCCGTTTCCTCTTTGACAATTGTCTGACCGCTGGTCAGCCGAATCACGGCCCTGATCTTTTCGCCTTTTTTAATTCCCTGTACCGGCATTTGCAGCCAGTTAAATAAATAGTTTATGGAAAACGGAGCATCATAGGCCATGTCCATAAATTCACCATTTCTATACCAGGCCACGCTGGCCACATTTTCAGGATACATACAGGCCAGACGAAGCCACCGTCTGCCTTCCCATAACTCATCATCTAATCCCTGGATCTCAAAACACTGCACGAACGAGTACTGATTTTCTCTGATTCCCAGGCTTTCAGCCATTCGGGCTGCAAAGAACTGATCTTCTGCATTTTTAATCCCCCATATTGTGGGCGGCTCCTGCTTGGTCATATTATTATAATAGCCCCAGGACACACCACAATCTAAGGCCACCTGCATATTGCTTAACGCCTGTGAATCTTCATTGCACAGTATTGGCTTATCTGGCGCTGCGGCCCTCACCTGCCGAATCTGATTGTAAAATACCTGCCGTGACATATTATTTCCGTGAATCAGAACCACATCCGAAGCCATGGGAATTTCCGGTGAAAAATAGGCCCCCGTACTGCTGCATCCGATAAGCAGGCCGCCAGATTCCCGCCTGGCAATCTCAATCAACTGGGCAACTCCACGGTCATTGTAAAGAATAGGGTGGATTTTGTAAGGCTCTATGTCATGTTCATTGGCAATCTCCATCATCACATTGGTAAATTTCTGATCCCTCAGCCAGTTTGCCGTTGTTTTAACAGCCTCAATTACAGCCTGGTCATCCTTTAAAAAGCGGGTCTGCGGTCCATAAAAACAGCTGACAATCACAATCATTCCCATTCGATCTGCGGCCTCTATAATAGATTGCATCCGGCTCAGATACCCCGCATCGATACAACAGCCGTCCGCACTGTAAGGATTATTATCGATGGTCTGGCTGTCGATGGTAAAACAAGGCTCGCCTCCCTGAAACCCAACAGTAATGCATCTTAATCCCCAGTCATACCACAAGGGCAGCGCCTCTATCAAATCCTTTGTATTCTGCCATGGATTAAAAATCCGTCCAAAACGGTTAAATCTGCGCACATCCAAGGCATCATCAAAAATGCCCTGAATAAATCTGGCATTCATCAAAAGGCCCCTGTAATTTTGAGGGCACTTCTCAATCTCACTGTAAGTCAGTTCTCCGTTAATTAAAAACTTTGTCCCTTTTACCGTTAGAACTGTATGCATCCTCTGACTTCCTCCCCAAATTCTCTTTTTAGACTAAAAATTATTGTTCTTCGCCAGCTTCTCCACCTTCATCGGTCAGTGCATACGTCTCAATCAGTTCCCAGATCTCATCCCGGCCCTGCTTGGTCAATGCAGAAAAAGGAACAATCGGTGTCCCTTCGGCCACATGAAGGCCGTTTTTTACCATTTTCACATGCTTTTGGATCTGGCTTCGGTTAAGCTTATCCATTTTGGTTGCCACAATGACCGGATAAAAACCATTTTCGACAATCCAGGAATACATGTGCTTATCATTTTCCGATGGTTCATGACGAATATCAATGAGCAGGAAAACAAGACGAAGGTTGAGAGATTTTCGCAGATAATTTTCAATCATCCGTCCCCATTTGGCCTTAATTTCAGTGGACACTTTAGCATACCCATAACCTGGCAGGTCCACAAAATAAACTTCATCGTTAATATTGTAAAAATTAATCGTCTGAGTTTTTCCCGGCTGCTGGGATGTCCGGGCATAGCTTTTCCGGTTCATAAGGGCATTAATCAGCGATGATTTGCCTACATTAGATTTTCCCGCAAAGGCCACCTCCGGATGAATATTTTCCGGGAGCTTGCTTGTAATCCCACAGACGGTTTCCAGATTCACAGATTTTATAACGTGCACAGCGCCACCTCCAGTACATCTTCCATTGTGCGGGCATATTTGATTTCAATGCCATTTGTAATTTCAGATTCCAGCTCCTCTATATCCTTTTGATTCTGCACCGGGACAATCACCGTTTTGATTTTTGCAATCTTGGCTGCCAGAACCTTTTCCTTCAGGCCGCCGATGGGAAGAACCCGGCCTCTTAAGGTAATTTCACCGGTCATGGCCACATCGGCGCGAACAGGCTGCTTAATAATCGCAGACAGCATGGCGGTTGCCATGGTAATTCCTGCAGACGGACCATCCTTTGGCACTGCACCTTCCGGAATATGAATATGAATATCATTTGTTTCAAAAAATGATTTATCGATACCGTATTCCGGGCTGACAGAACGAATATAGCTGATTCCGGCCCGTGCAGATTCTTTCATCACATCCCCCCAGCTGTCCGGTCAGCTCAAATTTACCGCTGCCTGGCAATACATTTACCTCAATAGACAGTGTATCACCACCAACACTTGTCCATGCAAGGCCCCGGACAATACCGATCTCATCCTTTGTATTGGCCAGATCAAAAGTATACTGAGGCTTTCCAAGATACTTTTCCAGATTTCGTTCCGTAATCTTAATGCATTTTCCGGAAATATCCGTTCCGGTCAGTGTCTGGCCTGCCTTAGAACTTCCCTTTTTCTCTGTTTTCTTTTTCTCTGTTTTCTGAGTTTCCTCAAGAAGATATCTGGCACTTTTTCTGCAAATATCGCCAATACGCCGTTCCAGACTTCGTACGCCGGCTTCCCGGGTATAATTCATAATGACCTTTTCAAGGGCTTTGTCGCTGACGGAGATCTGACCCGCCTCAAGCCCATGGCGTTCCAGCTGCTTTGGAATCAGATGTTCCCTGGCAATATGCACCTTTTCATTTTCTGTATAGCTGCTCACCTCGATTAATTCCATACGATCCAGAAGCGGACGGGGAATGGTTGATACCGTGTTGGCTGTGGCAATAAAAAAGACATTGGAAAGGTCAATCGGAATTTCAATATAATTGTCCCTGAACTTATTGTTCTGTTCGCTGTCTAAAACTTCCAGCAGCGCCGCAAAAGGATCGCCTTTATAATCATTGCCGATCTTATCCACCTCATCCAGAAGCATCACCGGATTATTGACACCGGCCTGTCTCAGCGCAGTCGCGATCCGTCCCGGCATGGCTCCCACATAAGTTTTCCTGTGCCCTCGAATTTCCGCCTCATCATGGACACCGCCCAGGCTGATTCGCACATATTCTTTATTTAGTGCCCTGGCCACCGATCTGGCAATAGACGTTTTTCCGGTTCCCGGTGGACCCACAAGGCACAGAATCGGCGCATCCCCTTTCTTTGCCAGCAGACGTACCGCCAGATATTCTATAATACGTTCTTTTACCTTCTGCAAGCCATAATGATCTGCCTGAAGGACGGCAAAGGCAGCATCGATATCCTGATTATCCCTGCCCCCTTTATTCCATGGCATTTCCAGTAAGGTTTCAATATAGCTTCTCAGCACACCGTTTTCAGAAGGATTATTGCCTGTAGCCTTAAAGCGGTCAATCTCCTTCTGAATTTTTTCCTTAATTGACTTAGAAGCCTTTAATTTTTTCAGACCGTTCTCAAACTCCTCAGCCTCGGAAATAGTGTTATTTTCTCCCAGTTCCTCGCGGATCACTTTGAGCTGTTCTCTGAGAATATATTCTTTCTGACTTTTATCCACCTTTTCCTTGACTTTTGCCTGAATATCCCGGTTAATACGAATAATTTCTATTTCCTGAGATAAAAGCGTCACCAGAGTTTCAAAGCGCTGATCCATATCAAAAGCCTCCAGCAAACGCTGGCGATCCCTATACTCCATTGGAATATTGACACAAAGCTGATTAATCAGTACCACAATATCAGACTCATTTTCCAGCTTACGGACAAGCTCTGCACTCAGCTGATTATTCATGGATGCATAAACACCCAGAAGATTTTTTAAATATCTTGACATGGAAGCCTCATGAATCTGATCAATTTCACAGTGATCCTCCACAATCGTTACTTCTGCAGACATATACGGCCGTTCCTGTATAAGATTATCCAGTTTAGCCCTGAATTTACCTTCAACAAGTACGCGAATCGTGTCCTGAGGCATTTTTACAAGCTGCTTCACCTTTGCGACCGTGCCAACCTTATAAAGATCTGACAGTTTCGGGTCATCCACCTCCGGGTCCAGCTGTGTAAGAAGCAGTACATTTTGCTGATCCACCATGGCCGCCTCCAAAGCCTCAATGGATTTTTTCCGGTTCACATCAAAATGAATAATCATATCCGGCAATATGGTCATTCCTCTTAATGCAATAATGGGTAATGTATAATTAATTTCACTCATTTTTGCTCATCAATTCCTCTCGTATTGGCATCCGCGGCAGACAAAAGGCTGTGGACACAGTCTGCCACAGCCCTCATATCTGTTTTATGCGATTTCTCCGCTGTTCTTTTTGGAAATCTTCCTTGGAGCAGCCTTTTTAGGCAGCGCACGATCCCCATATGTAAGAATCGGTTCCCCTGATTTTTCCACAACATCCTTTGTAATCAGACAGCGCTCAACCTGTTCTTCAGATGGCAGCTTAAACATCATATCCATCATTGTATCTTCCATAATCGCCCGTAAACCTCTGGCGCCGGTTTTCCGTTCCAGGGCCTTCTTTGCGATTGCTGTAATTGCCTCATCTTCAAAATCAAGCTGAATACCATCCAGTTCAAATAAACGCTTATACTGTTTTGTAATTGCGCTTTTGGGCTCTGTAAGAATACGGATCAATGCATCTTCATCTAACTGATCAAGAGCTACACTGACCGGAACACGTCCGATAAATTCCGGAATCAATCCAAACTTCACGAAATCCTGAGGCAACGCCTGACGCAGCAGCTCACCCACATTGATTTTCTCCATATCCTGACGGATCTGAGCATTAAATCCAATAGATTTCTGACCGATTCTGGACTCGATAATCTTTTCAAGGCCATCAAAGGCACCGCCGCATATGAAAAGAATATTCGTTGTATCAATCTGAATAAATTCCTGATGGGGATGCTTACGTCCACCCTGAGGCGGAACAGATGCAACGGTTCCCTCAAGAATTTTAAGCAGCGCCTGCTGAACGCCTTCACCGGAAACATCTCTTGTGATAGAGACATTTTCCGATTTACGTGTAATCTTATCAATCTCATCAATATAAATAATACCGTACTGTGCACGCTCGATGTCGTAATCCGCTGCCTGAATCAGTTTCAGCAGGATATTTTCCACATCTTCGCCCACATATCCGGCCTCTGTCAGAGCTGTGGCGTCCGCAATAGCAAATGGCACATTGAGCATTTTTGCCAATGTCTGCGCCAGCAGTGTCTTACCTGAACCAGTCGGTCCTACCATGATAATGTTGCTCTTTTGAAGTTCCACATCCGGATCTTTGACAGCCGTGACTCTCTTGTAGTGATTATAAACAGCAACGGATAATACTTTCTTTGCCTCATCCTGTCCGATGACATACTGATCAAGGAAATTTTTGATTTCAATAGGCTTTAACAGATTAATCGCACCGTATTCAGCCTCCTCCTCAAACTCATCCTCAATAATCTCCGCACAGATATCTACACACTCGTCGCAGATATAGGCATTGGGACCGGCAATCAGCTTACGTACCTGATCCTGTGTTTTGTTACAGAAAGAGCATCTCGGCTGTTTGCCCTTTTCATCCATGCGTCCTGCCATATGGCTACCTCACACTCCCACCTATCATACTCTGTTTGCGACTACCTGGTCGATCAGCCCATATTCCATAGCTTCCTTGGCGCTCATGTAATTATCTCTTTCCGTATCGATTTCGATTTTGGAAAGCGGCTGTCCGGTATTCGCAGCAAGAATTTCATTTAACTGTTTCTTCGTCTGAATAATACGGTCTGCCACAATCTTAATATCTGTTGCCTGTCCCTGAGCACCGCCTGACGGCTGATGAATCATAATCGTGGAATTAGGCAGAGCAAAACGTTTGCCCTTTGTACCGCCAGCCAGTAAAAAAGCACCCATGCTGGCAGCCATACCCATACAGATTGTAGACACGTCGCATTTAATGTAATTCATTGTATCATAAATTGCAAGCCCTGCAGATACGGACCCGCCTGGACTGTTAATATACAGACTGATATCCTTTCCAGGATCCTCTGATTCCAAAAATAACAGCTGAGACACAATCAGGTTTGCGGACACATCCGTAACCTCTTCTCCGAGGAAAATGATACGGTCTTTTAAAAGTCTTGAATAAATATCGTAAGATCTTTCGCCTCTGCTGGTCTGTTCAACGACATAAGGTACTAAACTCATAAATATTCCTCCTGTCCGGATTTTTTTGCAAAACCCAGTCCCGATTGACATCACATGCCAATCGGGGCCGGGTTTATCATCTGTAATCCATCTGCCGCAGCGAGATTATTTCTCAACTGCTGCTTCTGTAACGAACTCAACTGCCTTCTGAGCAGCGATATCATTTTTGATATTTTCTTTTTCAGCATCGCCCAGTAATTCTTTAACCTTGTCAACTTCCATCTGGTACATGGATGCCATTTTTTCAATTTCAGCGTTTAATTCATCATCGGTGACTTCAATGCTTTCAGCCTTGATTACGGCTTCAAGTACAAGACGGCTCTGAATATTTTTCAGTGCCTGCGGCTTTAACTGTTCCTTTAATGTCTCAGCATTTAAACCTGTAAACTGGAAATACTGCTGCAGAGAAAGTCCCTGGTAGCTTAATCTCTGGCCATATTCATTAACCATGTTTTCAGCCTGAGTTTCAACCATAGCATCCGGAATTTCCATTGTAGCATTCTCAATGATCTGATCCATGACTTTCTGCTGTTTTGCATTCTTTGCTTCGTTTTCTTTTCTTGTTGTAATATTCTTTTTAATATCCTCTTTATACTCAGCCAGTGTATCAAATTCGGATACATCCTGAGCAAACTCATCATCGATTTCAGGATATTCTTTTGTCTTTACTTCATGAACTGTGCAGGCAAATACAGCTTCTTTTCCAGCCAGTTCTTTTGCATGATATTCTTCCGGGAATGTTACATGAACTTCCACATCAGAGCCGGCTGCTGCACCGATTAACTGATCTTCAAAGCCCGGAATAAAGGAACCGGAACCTAAAACAAGGGAATGTCCCTTAGCGCTGCCGCCGTCGAAAGCCACACCGTCGATTGTTCCTGCATAGTCGATCACAACTGTATCTCCGTTTTCAGCCGCACGTTCAACTGTAATCTCTCTGGAATTCTGTTCCTGAGCCTTCTTAACTTCAGCTTCAACTTCTTCGTCTGTTACTTCGATGACAGCCTTTTCAACTTCGATGCCTTTATACTGTCCTAAAACAGCTTCCGGTTTTACGGCTACTGTAGCTGTAAAGATGAAATCTTTGCCTTTTTCCATCTGTGTCACATCAATTTCCGGTCTGGAAACGATCTCAAGCTTGGACTCGTCAGCTGCTGCTGCATAAGCCTCAGGCATCACAATGTTTGCTGCTTCTTCATAAAATACAGCTGCACCGTACATTTTTTCAATCATCATCTGAGGCACTTTTCCTCTTCTGAAGCCTGGTACGTTAAATCTGCCTTTGTTTTTATTATATGCTGTTGTGATTGCTTTTTCGAATTCTGCAGCCGGCACATCAATAGTGAGCTTGGCCATGTTCTTCTCCAACATTTCGATTTGTACACTCATTTGTAATAATCCTCCTTGTATAGTGTCGCCGCCTTAAGGCGGATTGTAGTTTCAAATACAGTCAGCCCGTAAGGGATAATAAAACCGTATCCGTTTTCGCGCACTCTACACAGTATTATATTATAGGGATTCTCATATGTAAATACGTAAATTGCCTATATTTTAAGGTTTTCCAGGCTTTTTTTTAAATTTTTCACTTTAAATCATCCAAAATACTCTTTCCAATAGTATTTTCAGGCATTATAACCGAAAAATTATGGGCAATCGTGGCTCCGATCACTGCAAATGTCCGGGCAATAGGCATCATCCCCGTCTCTTTCATGGATGGTGACCAGCACATAAGAGGAACCTGCTCTCTTGTGTGATCTGTCCCTTTATAGGTGGGATCATTTCCGTGATCAGCCGTGATCATTACCAGATCATCCCCTTTAAGCCTGTCAAGAAAAATGCCCAGCTTTTCATCAAACATTTCCAGTTCCCGGGCATAGCCTTCCGGATTTCTCCGGTGTCCCCATAAAGCGTCAAAATCCACCAGATTGACAAAGCACAGACCGCAAAAATCCTCCTGGGTCAAGTCTATAGCCTGCTCCATTCCATGAACACTGCTCTTGGAGCGTTGGCCCCTGGTAATCCCCTGACCGTTAAATATATCACGTATTTTTCCCACACTGATCACATCAAAGCCCTGGTCTGCCAAAGCGTTAAGCACCGTTGGGCCACTGGGCGAAAGGGCATAGTCGTGGCGGTTTGAGGTTCGTTTAAATTTCCCTTGAACCCTTCCCACAAACGGCCTTGCAATCACCCTTCCCACACGCCACTCAGGCTTTAACGTGAGCCGTCTGGCAATCTCACAGCACCGATACAGCTCCTCAAGACCAAAGGTTTCCTCGCTGGCGGCAATCTGCAGCACAGAATCCGCGGATGTATAGACAATCATAGCCCCTGTGCGGATATGTTCTTCACCCAGCGCCTCCAAAATCTCGGTTCCGCTGGCCGCCCTGTTGCCGATAACCTTGTGCCCGGTCTCCTGTTCCAGCGCGTGGATCAATTCACCAGGAAATCCGTTTTCCGTAAATGTCTGAAAAGGTTTGGTAATATGCAGTCCCATCATTTCCCAATGGCCGGTCATGGTATCCTTTCCAACGCTGGCCTCCTGCAAAATTCCATAATGTCCCCGTGCCCCGTCAGCTTCACCGCCCCGGAAAGGATGGAGCCGTCCCAGCCCCAGCTCGGCTAAATTGGGCAGCTTTAACGGTCCCGCCGCCTCATCGATATGCCCCAGTGTATCTGCCCCTTCATCCCCGAACCGAGCTGCATCCGGCATGGCACCGATCCCAAAGGAATCAATCACAATTGTAAAAATTCTCCTGTACTTCATAGTCATGCCCCTTTCTGAGCATCCGGATTATAACCGAATGGCGCTCTCCAATGCCACTTCCATCATCCGATTAAAGGAAGTTTGCCGCTCCATAGCTGTGGTTGCCTTATGGGATGTAAAAGAATCAGAAATGGTCAGCAGGCAGGCCGCCCTTTTTCCCAGAATACAGGCATTATGAAACAGGGCAAAGCTTTCCATTTCCACACATGCACAGCCATGATCCCGATAATAATTTTCATAGCTGCCCACACTTTCCTCATGATAAAAAACATCACTGGAATGAATCCGCGCCAAATGCACAGGGATATCCAGCTTTTTGGCAGTTTCCTGGATCACACCATTTAAGATTTCAGACGGCTCCATCACGTCTTTGCTTATCCCTGCCTGAGCCTTCGCAAAAGATGACTCGCTCCATGCACTGTCTGCAAGTACCAGATCAAAAATATCCAGCTCCGGAGCATAAGCCCCTGCGCTGCCGATTCTTATAATATTCTCCACATCATACATACTGTACAGCTCGTAAGAATAAATACCAATACTTGGCATCCCCATACCTGACCCCATGACAGACACCCTGTGCCCCTTATACGTTCCGGTATACCCCAACATTCCTCTGACCGTATTAAAACATACTGCATCCTTAAGATAGGTTTGGGCAATATACTGTGCCCGCAGCGGGTCCCCAGGCATTAAAACAGTTTTAGCAATAGCTCCGCTGTGTGCTTCATTATGCGGTGTTGACATAAAAATTCCCCCTGTTCTGTATATAATTTCATCTAGTTTTAATATACTCTGTATCAGGGGGAATTTCAATAATCAAATGCGGACAGATTCCATGTCTACAACGGAGCGGCCGGCAAGAATTCTTTCTGGATTTTCCCATAAAAGCAGTCTCGGGCATCCGACCCCATATCTTGCTTCCAGAATCTGAGCCAATTGATCCAGATCAGGCGTTCTCATATGAAGCCCATGGGCATCCGAGGCTACAGCAGATGCCAGGCGGTGCCTTAAAATCCAATCTGCAGTTTTAAATACATCATTTCCGAAATCACCCAGAAGGCTGCCTTTATTAACCTGAATGACAGTACCCATGGTATGCCACTCATAAATATGATCTACAGACCGCCGAACACATCCATAGCGTTCCGGATGAGCCAAAACAGGTATATAGCCCGCATCCAGCAGTCTGTCTAAATCCCGGTAAATTTGCAATGCCGGCACATCAAATTCAAATTCTATAAGTACATATGGAGACTGATTCAGCGTCAGAGCCTCTCCACGGCGAATACGTCCGATTACATCACCATCAGAAAGGATTTCCATACCGGAAACAAGCCGCAGCGGAAGCCTTCGCTCCTTTAGCTGACACTGCATCTTGTAAAGTATTCTTTGATAAGCCAGTACATAGGCTCGTGCGGCCTTACCGGTTAATGTTCCGTGAACCGTAGCCGCAGCCACCGTTGTACCTGTCCCGGATGCCATAACAGCCATTTTTATCGCCTTACGCCACGAAACAGGGCCGTCATCCATTCCCGGCAAAATATGTAAATGAAGATCAATCATCGGCTCAATTTCCGGACAGGGTTTCGCTGTTCTGTCTATTTTGCTGTTGGTCAGCTGCGTGTTTATCATCCGCCGGTTTACTGTCCCCATATGTACCATAACCATATCCGCCGTAGCCATATTTGCTGTAACCGTATTTGCCGTAACCATATTTGCCGTAACCGTATTTGCCGTAACCGTATTTGCCATAGCCATACTTACCATAGCCATAACTGCCGCCCTCAGGTGCCCCGTTAAATACATAACCTAAAACCGGAGCACTGCAGCCATCTAATGCCCCAAGTGCATTTAAAATCTCTGTTTTGGGCATAAAGTCATGACGCACAACATATAAAATGCCGTCTGCATATTCACTAAAAAGCTGAGCATCCTCAAATTTTCCCGCTGGGGGCGTATCAATCACAATATAATCCATATGCTTTTTTATAGCCTCTATAAATTTTCCTAATCTGGCATGATTTAAAACAAGAGGGATCTGTTTTTCAGGTGTCCTTCCCCCGAGAAACCATATCCCATGCTTTTGATCTTTTTTAAGCGCCGCATTCAGGCTGCATTTTCCAAGGACAAGATCTCCCAGGCCTGAACTCTCCTGGATTTCTGCTATTTTCCAATCTTCCTGCCGTCGCAGATCACCGTCAATCAGCATTACATTTTTATGGCGGGCAGCCAGAGACCATGCAAGATTTACGGCAATTGTAGATTTCCCTTCATTTTCAGACGTACCTGTCACAACCAGTACTTTACCGTTATTTTCCTGAAAAGAACGCTTTACCCTCATTGCAATTCCGTGGATGCCCTCTCTGAAGCCTACACCGGTTTCTTCATTAAAAATAGAAATCTGAGTATTTTGAATATTTTTTTTACTTCTGGCTCTGTACCTGACCAGTGGAATACTGCCAAAGCAGCTTAAATTTTGTTCTTTTTCCAATTCTTCCGATGTCTGTACCGTTTTCCTCATCAAGGCATACAGCATCACCAACACCATGGAGATAAAAATTCCCAGCCCGGCACCTGAGGCCATATCCCTTCCTATATCCGGCGCATTATATGGCGTCAGCGGCAATGTTGGCACTTCAATCATATTAAATCTGATATTACCAATAACAAACCATGCCACCTCCGGATAAAGGCTGAGCGCAGATTCCAGTATGGCTCTTGCAGCCTTAGGATCTGTGCTGATCACAGATACAGTTACCAGGTTGGAATTTTCCACGGCTTCTGCCGAAAGCGTCCCATTTAAAGTATTAATTTTCAAATCTTTTTTAATAGCATCCGTAAGCAGGCTGCTGTTTAATATGTAGGGAAATGTTTTTGCCAGCTGTCCCGCTGACGCTGTGTCATAATAAAACTGATAACTCTGAGTCACTTTTTCGCCTTTGCTGTGTGCCGTTGTCTCCGTCATTACCGTAAAGGAAGCGGAAGATCTGTACATAGGTGTAAACAAAAGTGTATCCTTCACATACATAAGCCCTGCACCTACAGCCGCAAAAAGGATGACCATCCACCAAAACTTTTTCAATCCCCGACAAAAAACAGTAAACAGCAAATAGAGATCAATTTCTGACTCCTTCCGATTCAAATTATCATCTTCTCTCATGGTTCCTCCTTTCCCGGACTACTGTTTTTCAATATTTTTTCTGTAATGCTGTGATGATTGTTTTTCCAAAAACGGTTCCCGGTGAAACGCATTTAAAGCAAAGCCAAAAAATTCTGCCGGACTCTTTCTAATCAAATCCACATGGTCGTTAATCGCTCTTATATGGCTCCAATCCTGCCGTACAACCATAAGTACACAATCCGCCAGATCCATTAAAAGCTCCGCATCACTGGAAAGAGCCATCGGCGGCGAATCGATCACCACATAATCCATCGTTTTACTCATCTGCTTCAGTAATACCTGCATACGCTCCGACCCAAGCAGACGAGCAGAATCTCCCCGTCCTCTTTTCTGAAACAAAGCCCAAAGACCTGTTTTAGTTTCATGATACAGCTTCAGCTTAGTTTCTGCCTTTCCATTTAAACAATCCTCCAGAAATATCCCCTGATAATCCTGTTCATCAAAGATTTTATACTGAGCAGGTTTTTTTAGATCCCCGTCAATGAGCAATGTCTGTCTGCCTTTTTCGGCCATGGCCAGTGCCAGATTGGCTGCAACTGAAGATTTTCCTTCATTTTCAGCAACGCTGGTAACAAGAATAATCTTATAGCCTCTTTTTTTCATATACAGATCCGTATGGGTGGCCAGCATTCTGCATGATTCCGCAAAATTCATACTCACCAGAGGAGAATTAATAAGCATGGAACGATACTGACGCTTAATGAGATTTTTAAGGCTGTGTTCCTTTCTCTCAAAGGCAATATCTCCTCTGATTTTTCCTGCCAGATTTCTGCGAGCTCCGTCTCGTGTCTGAGCTGTAAACCGCAGCACTGAAGCCAATACTGTTAACATAATGACAGTACCTGCGCAGATTATGGCGGATATTTTCTGATATCGGCTCATATTATCCATATTGGAAGGTTTTACAGGCATCGTTGGATTGACAACCACAACTATAGAACCATTGGAAAAAAGATATTCTGAAACTGATTCATAATTTTTTAATGCAGATTCCAAAATCTTTTGTGCCTGTTCAGGATTTGAATCCACAGCCTTTAATTCCAGCAAATTAGTTTCTGAAATCTGTGTGGCTGTAATCTTCACCGATACCCCATCCGTCCCCAGGTCTTCTTTCACTTTTCTTAAAAGAACTTCACTTTCAAACACCTGGGCAAACACCTCAGCCATCTGTTTTGAAAGTACCAAAGAGGAATAGGAGCCTGTATCCTTCTGTTCGTTTGTCACCACTGCAATCGTTGCCGACGAGGTGAACATTTCAGTATGAATTCCACGATAAATCATTCCTGTTACAAAAAAAGCAGCAACTGCGGCCAGAATAATCAGCCAGGATGCTCTGATCAAATTTCTGATAATGATATAAAGGCTGATTTCATCCAGCCTAAACACTCTTTGCTCGCCCATTATATCCTTGTGCCCTTTCTTTTAAATTTTTTTATACAGTTCTCATTCACCCCAAAACAAAGCTGTACCACCCGTCTCAATCTGGGCCGAAATGGTATAACCCTTACCCAGAAAATACCAAACAGCCTCCATTTCCAGTATCCCACATCTTTCCATACACCATTCCGGCGTATACACATTACTTTTGCAACAATCTGCTGATTTTGCAGCGGCCCCTCTGCCGCCGTCTGAGCATCCCCGATCACATAGCATCCCTGACGGCTGATTTTGCATATACGATGCAAAACATACTGTCCTCCTGTTCTGCGAAAAAGGATAATATCTCCGATACGGCAGTGTATATCATCCAAGGCCTCCCTTTGTCTGCCCAAAAGCACCATGTCCCGTCCATTTTTTAAAAACGGCTCCATACTGCTTCCTGTCACAGGAACAGACACACACTTTCCTGATTGAATTATATTTGAGATTTCTGATAAATATTTTTCCGTATCTATGAGTCGTTTAATCTGCTCCACTGGCATCTTCCTTTATCTGATCACATTCCATATGATAAACTCTGGTGCAGATTTTCAATATGGAAGTTCTATGAGTCACTATAATACATGTACAGTTAGAAATATACTCCCGGATGTTTTCCAGAAGCTTCTGCTCTGTCGTCTCATCCAGCGCAGAAGTTGCCTCATCTAAAAGTATAACAGGCGCCCGTTTAAGCAGGGCCCTGGCAATGGCAATACGCTGGGCCTGACCTTCTGAAAAGCCCTGTCCGTTTTCACCAATTATGCTGTACATACCATCCGGAAGCTTACATACAAAATCCCATGCACAGGCTGACCGTAAAACCATCTCCAGTTCCCGGTCAGAAGCATTGGGTGCAGCCATCCGGAGATTATCCGCAATGCTCCCCGAAAACAGCGTATTGCCTTGAGGTACATAGGCCATCAGCCTCCGGGTTCCTCCGCTTAAAGGTACACTGGTGCCGTCATTGTTATAAAGCCCGGCATTACCTGACTGAGCTTTGATAATGCCCAAAATCAGACGCAGCAGGGTTGTCTTTCCGCTTCCGGAAGCGCCCACAAGGGCTACCACCTCACCGGAGGATGCCTGAAAATTCAGATTTTCCAACACCGGTTCACACTCAGGATAGGCATAACACACATTTTCAAGAATCACGGATAAGCCCTGATCGGCCTCAGCTGCCACAGCCTCGATGACAGCCTGATTTCCCCCATCTTCCTCCGGCAGATCTGTCACCTCCATAATCCGCCCGGCTGAGGTCAGGGCCCCTACCGCCGAGGGAACCATTTTAACAAGTGCTGAAAAATCTGCCGACAAAGAACGGGCCAGCTGCAAAAACATGGCCATGGTTCCATAAGTAATGAAACCGGTCCACAGCCGGTAAACGCCCCAGCCCATGCATGCAAAAGATATACCCATCCCGAGAACAGACATCATCACCGATGTCCGCACCGAAAATTCATTATAATCCAAGGCGATATCCTTGTACTGTCCCTGCACAGCCTTCAGCCGTTCCTTAAATAAATCAATCAGATTCAAAGACTTTATTGTCTGAAGCTTTTGAAAGGATTCATCGGTAAAACTCATCAGATCACCGGCTGCCTGTCTCATTTTCTTATTATAGGTACGCATACTTTTAAGCAGTGTTCTGGATAAAAGAACTGTCACCGGAGCACTGGCAAGAGCAATTAAAGCCATGATAGGATCATAATAAAAAATAATAATAAAACTTCCCAGAAAATGCACAGATTTTGTGATAAGTGAGGGAAACCAGCCGAGTACACTGCCGGAGACAGCAGATACATCTGCATTTATGCGGTTCAAAAGATCACCGCTGTGATATCGATTCATTGCATCCCACTGCACACACAATATCCGTTCATAAACATCTCCTAAAATTTCCTGATTGACCGTGAGACTGATTCTGGCCAGCATCCGGGTCATCATCCCATTCATGACAATTCTTCCCAGTCCGGTCAGCGCAAACAGCACCGCCATAAACAGCAGCAGCCCCGCCTTGTGCAGCGTAACTGCATCAATAACATATTTTGAAGTCAGGCTGCCAGCCAGTCTCATCAGAGTACCGGATACACCGACAAACATATAAAAAAGCACAGCCTTTTTATACTTTAAAACGTATTTTAAAATCCAGCAGGCCTCTGCCCTCATTTCCTTTAGCTGTCCTGTGCTAAACCGCTTCAAAATCCTGCCCACTCTATTCATGGCAGTCCAGCCATTCCCGATATGCCTTTTTCATGGCAGCTGTCATCTTACAGACATATTCCGGCTTCCGGTCAAACGTCCCTGTCTCTGCCTGGCACATGGCCGCACAGGCCCGGCACAAAATCCGGTCCGGGCATCCGGCACAGGCCCGGGGCAAACGTACTTTGTCCATATCGGTTCTTATTTTTTCCCAGGCTAAATCAAAACCATCCATGACCACATCCGCTTCCGGGCAGGTCATCATACCACAGGGACGCATTTTCCCGTCCCAGGTTATCCAAAATGACGATCGGCCTGCGTAGCAGCGGCTTGGGCTTCCCTCACTTTGTTCCGGTTCCGGAAGTGGAGGTGCAGGCTTCAGCCTTTTTAATGCCGTCTCCTTAAACCTTTCATCCCCCATCAGCAGCCGCTCTCTTTCAACCATATAGCAGCCTGCATCTTCTGCAGACATCCGTCCCGGATTGCTGCCTGCGGCTGTATCTGAAAGCCTGGAAGGCGGGAAAAGATACGCGGACATGGCACAAAGTGTATGGCATTCCTGAGAAACCATATAAACATCCTCCATATCCCGGCAATTATCATAAGTCAGCGTCATATTCAGGCGCACAGAAATTCCGGCTGCCTTTAACTGCCGGATGGAAGCCTGTACTGCATTCATCGCTCTGACACCGCACACAGCTTCATATGTATCTTCATCTGCACCATACAAAGAAACATTAACCCTTCCCGGCGGATATTTTTTAAAAAGCTCTATCACCTGCGGATCCAGCAGAGAACCATTGGTATTAATTACAATTCTGAAGCCCATCTGAGACAGGGCTGTATACAGCTCCATAAAATCCTGTCGCATCATTACCTCTCCGCCGGTCAGCAAAAGAAACAGCATTCCCTTTTCTCTGGCCGCTTTTGCAATATCCAGCCACTGGGCCGTACTCAGTTCTTTTTGTTTCATTGCTTCTATATTTTTATTTTCATGGACATAACACATCCTGCAGTTGAAATTACATCGCCCGGTCAGTTCAAAAGCACCATGAATGGGTATACCTTTATAACTGGCTTTTTGAGTAATATACCGACTGATGGCAAATTCATTTTCCATCGGTCTCTGATCATTCATCACATCGCCTCCTGAGCATCCCTGTAGTTTTGTTTATTTTTTTTGATTTCATAGATTTTTATCATTTAATTTCGCCGTCCAGGTATTTTTTCAGAAACTTCACAGCAGAGACATCCGGAAGACAATGGTAAAGCCATACCGGAACCTTTAGGGAAAGTGCTGACAAAAGATCCAAAATCTTTTCTGTACCTTCCTGGTCCCAGATATTGACTGAACACTCTGACAACAAAAGTCGCACAGACTGGGCGCGGCCTAATTTTTGAATCCGATTTTCTTTTCCCTGCCTTAGAATCACCACGGCACGAAGGGGCGCTGTCCGGTTTTGAGAAATTCCGGAAGAACCACAAAAAGGAATTCCGTGAACTCTGGGAACACCCATATCACAGGATAAAATACTTCGATCTCCATTAATAATCTCTGTTCCCGGTTCATATTGCTGCCACAACCCGGCCTGAGTAGATTTTCCTGTTCCTGACGGTGCCGAAAAAACGATTCCTGTTCCATTATAGATGATAAAAGAGGAATGAAGAACCGTCCGGTTTTGATGTGCCAGAAGATACTCCATTCCCAATGCATTAAAAAGATCACTATCCTTTATATCCTTTTGAAGCTGCCCGGCTTCATATCCTCCTTTTAAATAAATGCTTCCCCACTGTGCTTTTCCCGGCTTCCATACAATGCAGCTGCGCCAGCCTTCCAGAATGTCCGGCCGGTCAAAAAAGCCGATATAGCGCAGCATGCTTCCGGCATTTTGTCCATGATGTATTTTATAAACCCGATTCCACTGATCACTGTAAAACAGCCGGCCTTCATCAGGCACTAAAAGGCTGTCCCCGCCAGGACAAAAATAAAAGCCCCGTTCCGCCAGCTCCTGTTCAAAAATCTTTTCTGTAGAGCAGGGCTGCCTAAACAAACAAAACGGATCCGAAGGGATCAGGGTCATAAAATCCGGAATTCCCAGCTTTAAATCAAAACCGGATATACGATAATTAAAAATACGATATTTCATCATAACCTTATTTTACATACTGTCCTTTTAAGATAAATCAGTTAAAGCTGCACTAAAATCACCGCCAATACCATCGGGATTGTGGTAACACTCATAGATATCATTACATATTATACCTTCCAGGAACAATATAAGATCTGTGTCATTAGGATCCACCATCGGCCAATAGGTCTCTCCATCCGGTCCGATCTGTTCTGTACATCCTGTTGACAGCACATAGTCACAAGGAGCGGCAATCGCTGTATTAAATTCCATATCTTCAAATAAAATCACTGGTTTTTTATATTCTTTTTTCATCATCTTCTGACCTCCCTGAATCGTTCAATTTCCATACGGCTTGCAAGTTCAAATCTCTTGCTCCCTGTTTTTACCGGTAAAAGTAGGGACATTCTGTTTTTTCTCATTCTGCATATATATTTTATGAATCGTATGACCCAGGCTATTGGCAATAAATACGGCCTTTCTTTTACAAATGGATAGTGTACCTGAGCATATTCTGTGGGCACAAATATCCGCCGCCACATGGCGCCGCCTTTACTCATATCCGGATTTTTTAATCTTTCTCTGAGCATCGTTCCGCCATAAATCCGATCCATACTGCTTTTGCCATAAATACCGCCCTCCAGGCAATCTCTGATAAATTCATAGATTACCGGATTCCGATCCTCCTGTGTATCCAAAAACACTGTCGCATACAGACTCTGTATGCCCAGCTGGCCGGCTGCTTTCATCAGTACCTGTATAAATTTATAAATGCCATTTTCCACAGACCATCCAAAAATATGCTGCCAGTCAATTTGGTCGCCGTAGCTTTGTGCATACAGCCCGGTATCTGCAATCTGGCGAATACCCAGCCCGCTTCCGCAAAAATGCTTTAAATCATGGGAAATAAGGTAAATCATATGATCCGTATGTCCCAGGGTTCGCACCGTTACCCCGGAAACATTCACATCAATACAGCGGCTTTCATAGCCTTCAAAAATTTTTTGAAGCAGCAGCCCGTCATCACCGATCTGAAAGCCGCCCAAATGAACCTCCAGATGAAAGCCTGTATCCTGATGCACATAAACGGCCACATCCTCTGCCAGAAGCTTGCGTATATAGCCCTCCTGTTCAAGAATGTCTTCATAGGCAGGCAGACAGGTACTGTCTATCCATATATCTTCATCGGAAGAACTTCTGTAATCCGGCTGCGGAAAAATCTCCCGCAATATCATCCCTTTGACGACCACAGGCCTCAATCCCTGCGCCCAAAATTTCTTGTACACATGAAGAAAAACCGATGTACGTCTTTCCTGCATCAGTATTTCCGATACAGCCTTCATTCGCCAGGCACGGCATAGCTGCTCCCCCAGCTCTGACATCAAGGGCTGTCCGTTTATTTGATTCCAGATCATAGGAAGTACGTGGTGAAGTGCAGATAAATCAGCGACTTTTTTCCATGACTGACTATCCATCCCGGTCAGTGTCATATTCCGGGATTTTTCCGTCTTTAATGCCTCTCCAAAAAGCTTAAGAAAGACCTGCATTTCTTTGGTTAATCCCCCACAGGAGCCTTTACGCCTCATCCTCATTCTCCCTAAGTATTCCTCTGCTGTAAAGCTGATCTAAAAAATCCTCAAGATCCGCAGACGCTCTCCGGGGATCCACGTCATATACATCGCACAGTGCAGCAGTCAATGTTTCCCTTGTCTGCACATCCTTTTGAAGAAGCTCCCAAAGAAAACGTCCCTGCTCGTTAACTGTTATCAGTCCCTGAAATTTCAAAGCCTCCTGCTGAGTGGGGAGAATGATATAATCCCCTGCAATCTCTCTCAGTATAAAATCTTTTGAAATACGCATAAGCCACCTCTGTTTTTCCTTTCCATATATTCCCGGATTTTATTCCCCGCAGGTTACATACATAATCCTGCTGGATTGTTCATTATAATGCTGTGTCTGTACCTGAGCAGTTTCTCCGGAAGCCAGTCCGCCCGCAAATTTTACTCTGTAGGTAATGCCTCCGTTAAATACTGTCTGATGCTCATTGTCATCACCCTTTGCAGCTTCACGGGTATCTGTGTTTTTATAATAAACATAAATATCCTTTGTCAGATCTGTATCACTTACATTTTCCAGCTGTATCGTATGATCGGATACGGATATTGTTAAAAGATCCTTATAGAGGGAACGCGGCTCCTGAAAGTAGGCCAGGTTTTCTACCGTGTATCCCCATTTTTTTTCATCGGAAGGATACCGGGCGGCCTCTTTGGCCTGGACCTTCACTGTACTTCCTGCTGTCAATGTGGTAATGTCAAACGTGACTGTCTCTCCGGGTCCTTGTGCCTGGATTCTTAAAAACTGTATATCCTGATTTCCTGTATTGGTCACCATCAGCTCCCACACATTACTCACCGAATGGTCGCTGCCGTCTTCCACATAGGTGCCGGTAAAAGAGGACGCCTCCTGAATCATCAGGCCATTTCCCAGATCTGCCCGAAATGGCTTCGACTTTTCTCTGTTTATAAAAATAAAGATCAAAGCAGCTGCCACTACAACTGCAAAAACCGCAGCAATCCCGAATACTATGCCCCGGTTTAGTTTTCTTTTTTTATTTTGTTTTCTTTTTTTCTCAGGATTTTTAATGTCCATGAATAATAAATCCTCTCCGGCCCCAGGTTTTCAAAAAGGGAATTTTAAAAATCCCCTTTTTGACTCAATATACCTGGTCTATGGCCATTATGATGTTTTTATGTATCCCTTTGCAGCACTTCTTTTACAGTCCAAAAAATCCTAAAACGGCTTTGATAATACGCATAAACCAACTCATTTCTTCTTCCGGCTGCTGATATGCATCAACGTTATCTTCAATTTTCAAATGAATAACTTCCGTTTCACGCGTATCCTCACGTTCGTCTTTGCGTTCATCTTTGCGTTCATCTTCACGCTCACTCTCTGATAATTTTGAACCGGTTTCCTCTGTATCCTTGTTCTCGGCCTTTCCCGAAGCACCATGATTCACCGTTTCCAGAGATGACTGGCTTTCTCTTTGAACATCAGGTTGTCCTGTTGTACTGCTTTCACGCTCCGGTATCTGGGAACTTCCATTCTCATCTGAGCCTGCCGTCTGACTCTCCTCCGGCGCAGGACTTTCTGTCTCGCTCTCCTCCGGCATGAAGCTTTCGGTCTCGCTCTCCTCCGGTACGAGGCTTTCGGTCTCGCTCTCCTCCGGCATAAAACTTTCGGTCTCGCTCTCCTCCGGCATGAAGCTTTCGGTCTCACTCTCCGGTATTTCTGCCGTTTCCGGATTCATCAGACTGTAGGCTGCTAAAAGCACTTCTTCATTGACCATAGCCGCCACTGCTTTTTCATCCTGTGACGGAGCCTGAGTAATAATTTCATCCTCTATACCCGTCCACTGGAGATTCGTCAGAGAAATTATACCTCCGTTCTCTGAAGCATTTCGGATCACAACCGGATATTTTGTCCGGTAAGCGTAGCCTTTTGGTCCGCCCTGCGTTTTCTCCCATACACACTGATGGCTGAAATCATACCAAAGATCATAGGATGTTGCTATATTTTCTCTTGTAATCCGATAATCCTTCCATGTCTGATCCGATCCGGCAGGGTCTTTGACCGCAGCGGAAATTTTCAGCGAAGCCTGTTCACCTTTGGCCAATTTTGCAGATAACCGTACATGACTGGGCACATCCTTGGCCCAAAGGTAGAAGGAAATTGCCTGATTACCATTCAGATAAACTTCATTTTTCGGTCCATAGCTTTCATAATCTTTCATTGACGACAAAGAGCCATTACCGTCAACAAAAATTACACCATTGGCATCAATACCTGAAACCTCATCTGCATTCAAAAGTAAATCTCTGAACTCTACAGTCTGAGGATTAGCCTCTCCATCCTCTGTGTATATATCTTCAATCACTTTATAATCTTCCTTTGATGTATCCACAGGATTATAAATTCGGATGGCATCCAGATAAAGCTGATAGCTTCCTTTTTTCTGTTTATCATATACCGATTTATACATAGGTGTGAGAACAACCTTGTATGTACCGTAATCCAGACCTTCAACCTTAACAATTGGTACCTGATAAAGCGCATTTTCCGCTGTGGCATGGGGATCAACAGACCATTCTCCGGTTTCTGCATTATAGATATATCCATAATAAGTATTGACCGTCATAGTCTTAAAGGCTTTATTTTCTCCCTGTTTATAAATCTGAACCTTGATTGTACCACTGGCGGCACTTGTCAGGCTGACCACATCAAAGCCGGTTCCTTTAAAGGTAAACCGGGCCGTAGGTAATGTACCGCCTTTGGTTGGATTATTGGCATCACTCACTGTAACCACATGGATACTTCCGTTACTGTACGCAGAATCATCTCTGTAGTGGCTGTCATTGCCATACCAGTCGTCTAAATCTTTAATCACCTGATCCCTTGACGGCCGGTCCGTATCCTGAACCTGTGCCCCTGCAGAGTTTTCATCTGCTACAGTTTCCCAGAGACCTGCCGCCTGTGCACCTTCTTTGACCGTACCATCGGTGTATTCAATACCGCCGGCGCCGCCAAAATTGTCTTCGTAGTAAATTTTTGTTGCAGGTACAATAGTCACTGAGCCATACACATAGTTCTGTTCATTTTTTACAGTATTTTCATCCATCTGAACGGCATAAATAAACCGGTCAAAGGAATCCATCTGCATAGTGTCCGGCGTATAGCGCACAACTGCTTTCTGGCGCATCACATCAGATTCTCCCTGTGTCAATGCCATAGCCGTACCATAAGCCCCCTTGACACTGGCACCGTTGGCAGATGAATCTGCGACCTTAGCATAGCCCTCCGGCATAACATCTGTCGTACCTTCCAGCAATGTCTGACTGGTTTCACCATAGACGCCTACACCTGCCAGTTTGGAACGATTCACACCTTCATCGGTTGAACCGTATTCGCTGAATTTATCATTTGTCAGCACATCAATCTCTACAGGCAGACCGTAGTCAATAACAACTGTATCTCCCCGCATCAGGTCACTGATCAGATAATTGCAGATATAAATCGTATATCCGTCCTCCGAAACGTAGTAGGTGGTTACATACCCGGCAATAGGCGTTTCCACGGCCTCATAGACATATTTCTCATATCCGCCCTGCCCGTCCTCTTTCCAGATGGGGACTTTCATGGTTGTTGACCATATATTTTTATTGGATCCTTCCATTTTCTGATCCATAGTTATAGTGACATTTTTACCGTCCTCACCAGTCATGTTTTTGCCGTCCTGCAAAAGCTGGATCTGGATAGATGCCGGTCTTTTGCCTGCACTGTTATTATCATCAAACCAAAGCTTCTGTATAGTCAGTGCTGCCTGTTCATCACATGGATCCTGCATTCCAGGCTCGTCTTTAATGCCGGAATCTGTATTCTGCTGTGTAGGTGTTCCAAGCATTAAATCAGCCTGAGCCTCCGACACATAGACATTGGCAGGGAAAAAGGCTCTTCCGTCTGACTGATAGGCATTTTCCCACAGCAATTGATGAAGCGAATGCTCATTTGTCTCTTTTGCCTGATCACCACGATGGACAATTTCATATCGATGATAAATTTTATCACCGGCCTTTACTTCTTCATGGTTGTGATCCAGACGGGAGGACTGATCCTTCTTATACAGCTGTGTCAGGTTATCCTCGTCTTTAAGTCGGTACACATAATAAAAATTCTGATTGCCTTCAATCGTTTCTGCATTATTAAGCTCACCGTACTGAGTTGCCAGGGCAGTATGTCCGGAAAATTCTCCTACCAGCCCGGCAGCGCCTCGAATCGTATCTGCCAATTCCATACGGTTATTTTCTAAAAGACCTTCATTGTTATAACCGACAAAACCACCGGCATAGCCATTGACCTGAGCTGTGCCGTCTCCATCATTGGAGGCGCCGCCGCCAAAAATATCATAACCAACATCAATACCCTTAACATCACTGTTGGCCACTCTTGTGCGATTTGCTTTAACCAGGCCAATGCTGACGGCATTTTCATCCTTAACCTGATAATGGCCATCGGCGTCTTTCTCAGCATTTAATTCAATATAAGAATCACCGATATATACACCGACAACAGCAGTACCATCTTCCTTCTCGGATACAAGATGAACAGAAATTTTCAATCCCAGCAGGGTTACTGAAAGTGCATCTCCATCCTTTAGCACACTCAATGACAGCAGCCGGTCAAAAGGTTTGGGAAGCTGAACACTGATCACGCCTAAGTTCTCTAAATCTCCTACATGAAGCAGCTTCAACAGTTCGTTCACCACCTGAAGCACCGGTTTTAACAATACCGGTGAACCTGCATTAATTTCTGCCAGATATGAGAAATTGGTTTTACCGATAAAACCGCCGGCTGTCTGATCACTGTAAACCTGTTTCAATAAAGATGCATGGCAGTTTTCAATTCTTGTCAAATCTCCAAATCCTACAAAACCACCGGCAATGGTTTCACTGCCGCCAGATCCTTTAACTGTATATCCGTCACTATATCCGGTTACGCTGGCATTCCTTATCGGAGAACCAAAAACATCAATTACACCGGCGGATGCCTTTAAAAGATTCTGAAGAACAGATGTATCACTTAAATCAACGACACCGCTTTTTCCTGTAAGACCGATAAAACCACCGGCATAATTGGCAGCATTAACCTTTTTCAGTCCCGTAACCACTGCATTTTCTACCGTGGAATCCAACAGACTGCCGCCAAAACCACCGGCACTTCCTAACCGGTACTGAGCATCTGTCTCACTTCCTGATTTTTGTCCCCCTGTGCCTAAAGCATCAACAGACAGGCCATACTGCACGGAACCTTTAACCTGAGCGCCGTAAATATATGTACGGAAAGCATTCAGTACATCCACACCGCCCAGGCCGACAATATCCAAAATCGATGTGTGACTGTCCCCTGAAACAGAAGCGACGCCGTCCACGTCTGCTGTTCCAAAAAATCCTCCGGCATTTTCATCTGCACTGACAGAAGAAATTCCGTCAATCACCACACTGCCCTGTGTTCCTTTTGTACCGATCACAGCACCTGTCAGCCTTCCGGCAAAACCGCCGGCTGCACGGGCATGATCACCTTCTGTCCCATAGACGGCAAAATTTCTTTTGCCATCCCCGCCGCAGCCTTCAACCAGCGCACTTTCTACAACCGGTATTGTCGCATTAAGCACAGTAAGCAGATTAGACGTTGTATCCTGACGAATCAGCTGTCCCAAAATCTGATTAATTAATCCGGACTCTGATGTTCCGTCAACTGCAGCAGCTGTACCAGCCCGCATATTTCCCGCAAAGCCGCCTACATATTCGTGAGCTTTGACAGATTTAAGATTTTTTACAAAAGCCGACCGGCCGCCAGATTCAGCCTGATTAAAATCGGACTGTTCATGATGCTTTACCTGAAGTCCATAAGCAGTACCCACAAAGCCACCAGCATTTCCAATGTTATCGTTACCATTGGGTGCTGTTGCTTCAGCTATAAAACCGTCCTTGTACCCGATCACACCGCTGTCCCAGATTACGGGGACAAAGGTTTGTACAGCACCGCCAAGACCGTCTAAAACATCCAGTCCGCCAAGACTGATCTGACCGGCATTAAGGACATCAGCGGTTATGGCTTCTCCGGCAAAGCCGCCCACACTTCGGTAAGCTTTGACCGACATCACATCCATAGCTCTGGCATCTTTAATTATACCGGCTTCCATACGTCCTACATAACCTCCGGCAGCACCGCCGGCATCAATCCCTGTTGAATTGACGTTTTCAGCAAGAGCGGCAACTGTATATCCATAAATGTACGCCTGTATCCAGGCATCCAGTTCTTCCTGAGAACCAAATGTTTGACCTGCAAAAGCATCCCCATAAGCACCTTTAGACCCTACAGCCTCAGACCAGCCGTTCCAGCTCTCAAGTGCCATTCCCCGTAACGGTCCTGTAACCTGGGTACATGTCTGCGTCGCATAAACGGCCTGTACTGCACTCAACAGGTTATTGATCTGGACTGCTCCAAAAAGCAGTTTAAGATTTCCGGTGTCTGCAAGATTTGCCGCCTGCATCAGCCCGGTATAACCACCGGCATATTCCTGCCCGATCACGGAACGAATTCGTGCTGCAGACGCTATTTTCTGTCCGGAAAGGACATCATTGTTACTATCTCCGGTTACCGCATTTCCTTCTATACGGCTGCCATAATTATAGCCCACATAACCACCGGCCAAACCCTTTTGGATACTGCCGTCACTGATTCCGGTTGCTTTTACATAACCGCCGCATGGAACAGCCGTTGTTTCACTGTTATATACCCGGGTAATAAAGGTTTCAAGAAGGGATAACAAATCCCCGCCAATGGATACTGCACCTTCGGCAATGTTTGCTTCGCCGACCACAGATGCCACATTACCCGGTTCCATGGTTCCCGCATAACCGCCGGCACTGACAACACCTGTAATATATTCAAAATCATATGCATCACTGTCATTAAGCTTTGATCCGCTGATCACACCGGCATAGCCTCCGGCACTGGCTGTTTCTGAACCAATATTATAGCCTCCGGCTTTGCCATAAACATCACTGGTCTCAATCACCGCTGATGTCACCGCTGCCGCACTGAGCAAATTCGTCAAATCCAGTAGCCCCAGAGCACTAAGTCCGCCGCCCACAGCGGCTGTGGAACCGATATCAATTTTTCCGGCAAAGCCGCCCGCATTGTAGACTGCATAAACTGCCCAGTCTGAAGCAGACGGTTCACTGTCTGAAATATTCTTTTTCGTGGCCAGCCCGATCACATTACTTTCTGAAATTCGTGCCGCACTGATCATACCGGCAAAGCCGCCGGCACTTCCGGCATTTTCATCGGTCCTCCGATCCTCAGCATCAGCTCTGACACGCAGTCCCTGTGTCTGAGAAGCTTTTGCCTCATCCACAGTTGGATCGGAACAGACACCGCCGCCTTTGATCTGCGGCTGATAAACTGCCAGCACCTGTAAAAGAGCACCCACATTGGCCAGGCTTAAACCTGCGATGTTTAAGCCGCCTCCGTCTACAAGTCCGCCGGCAAGAATTTTGCCGGCAAAGCCGCCTGCATAATCACTGCCATGAACAGATTTTATATTATATACCGCATAATCACCGCTCTGTGTATTATCCAGACTTCCCCCCTGCATTTCACCAATAAAACCACCGGCTCTGCAGGCCTCAACCTGTATCGCATCGGGCTGCCCGGTGTTGTCTGCAAACTTAACACAGCAATTTGTATATACCGGCATTAAATAAGGTACAAGCCCCAGCAGACTATCCACGTTAATCAGGCCATCCTGCACAACCTGATCAAGGGTATCGGCATCACCGACTTCAGCCAGACCACTCACCGTAGAACGAGCCGCAAAGCCGCCGGCATAACCTATGGCGCCATTGCCGGAAGCCGCACTGACCCTTTTTAATCCCTCTACAGATGAATCACTGATATCCGCAGACATATTTTCGCCAATAAAGCCACCGGCAAAATAGCTGACGCCTGGTTTTTTTCCGGTTGCCACAACTTCCAGAGCCTTTCCTTCCACTTTACTGTCCTTCACGGTTACAACAGCCATGTCTCCAACAGCCAGCAGCTTATCCACCTTAATTAAGCCAAGAATATTAAGGCCGCCGCCGCCGACAAGACTTCCCGGACTTCCGCTGCCCATAAAACCGCCGGCATCATTATCTGCCTGAACAGAACTCAGATTTTTCAGAATCACATTTTGAATGTCACCGCCTACAGCCAGTCCAAGGGCGCCGCCTGCATATTTTTCAGATGCAGCTATGCTGCAGCCGTCTGAGCTGCCGCTGACAGTCACATTTTCCACCAAAAATTTCATGGCATTGGCAACACCCAGCGTGCTGTCTAAAACTCCGGCGCCATTAGCCGGAAGCAGGCAGCCGCCAATACCGCCGACATAGTGTTTCGCATAAACCGCCTTCAGATTATTAATCTGATTTTGTTCACCACTTACAGTTAAACCGTCTCCCTGTCCAAAATAGCCGCCGGCATAGCCCTCTTTAGCAGTAACGGTAATCCCGTCCCCTGCTCCCGAAATTTGATTACTTTTCAAAACAGAGGGCGATACACCAACAAGATTTAACAGTTGTTCATCAACACTGCCTCCGGCTATACCGGTAAGCAACCCTGACACAGTTCCTAAAAGACCGTTATCTTTCAAATCACCTTCATCTGCGCCTGCAAGAATCACACCAGAGCCCAGGGTTGCACGCCCCACAAAACCACCGCTATAGCTGTTTTCTGCAGTCACAGCTGAAAGATTTCTGACAGCAGAGCCATGAATTTCACTGTTCGCTGCCATACCGGTAAAGCCACCGGCATAGCTGCCTGCGGAAATCACCTGTAAATTCAAGCCGTCTACACTACAATTTTCTGTCACCGATGAAGCCTTTAAAGGCACAATATTTACATCAAGAGCGCTCAAAAGACCGTCAATCACAGCATCTCTTGTAATACCGGAAAAACCACCGGCATATTTTGAAGCCTGCACCTGACTCAGCCCGGACACCAAACAGCCGCTAAGTCTGGAACCAATCTGACTTCCGGCAAAACCACCGTTATATTTTGTGGACAATGAACCAATTCGACTGCTTTCGGGCGCAAAGGACACGCTGCAGTTTTCAACTTTAGCCTGAATATAGTTTGTAGGAATCAAATCCTTCGCCTTGAGCAGGTTGTTATCCAGAAGAATAGTAATTAAATCTCCAAGCCCCAGCCCGGGAATCCCGTTAAGTACCTTTGTCAGTATCTCAACACTTGCGCCCAGCGCCTTGCTCAGGCCGTCATATTCAGTCATCCCCTGGATATTTCCCGCAAAACCACCGCTCATATCTTTAACGTTGGTTACAGATGCATTGGTTACTTTACATCCGGACACCTCGACATCACCGATAATACGGCCGGCAAAGGCTCCTGTGGCAAAATTATCCAAAGAATCATTACGGACATCAAAGAGATGTCCCAGAAGACCTTCCAGGTTCAAACCATCAAGTCCCGGAATCAGAAAACCTAAAAGGTCATCCAGTATACCTCCCACACCGCTAAGCAAGCCGCCAAGCAGCTTTCCCAGTGCACCTACAACTGTAGTTTTGTCTTCTAATTCTGTTGAACTGTTATGGACAGTAATCCGGTCAAGGGAAATATTTTTTACACTCACTGTGCCTGCACTCAATCCCAGATCAGTTTCACTGCTGTTGCTGGAAATCGTTGCAAAAAAACCAATGCCGGTTTGTTTGCTGATATTTAGCTTACCGCTCTGATGAATCTGTATGTTACTGATCGTTGGATTTTTTCCCGTTTCCATATTCAGACGGCCTTCCATATGACCGGAATACATCAGCGGATTCCATACCTTATTTTCCAAATCAATATCTCTGAAAATAATATAGTTTCCATCCGAAGTATAGGCTGCATCAGATGCGCCAGGCCAGCTTTCCATATTGACATGCTTTTTCTCTTTAGTGGTATCATAAGTGTAGCCCGTAATATTTCCAGAATCATCGGTTACAAGCTTGCTTCCATAGTAGAACCATCTCTTGGCTCCCTTGTGGAGTATTACGTAATCATTCCCATTATCATCTTTAAGATCGCCGGAATGTTCAACAGCATAAAGCTGAGTTCCATTGTCAATGTCTGCATCGCCGGGATAGACAACCTCATACGTATCCTCCCCCCACTCTGCTCCAAGAATATCCAATCCGGGTGATATACATGTCTGTGTCAGCTTCCAGACAGGCTCGGTAACCTTTATATCGGTTCCAATGGCTCTAAGCTGCTGCTCATTTCCGATTAAAATATACTGTCTGCCATCTGCATCTGTATAAATCACCTGGCCGGTGTATGTTCTTCCATTCCGTGCTTCCTCATTAAGAATAGCCATGGCCTGCAGCTCTGGCATATCTGAGGTAAAATTTTTCGACAAAACATACCTGTGTCCCGTGGTATATTCCAGCTGCACAGTCTGTGCCTCATCCTGATACACAATCTGTCCCATACTAAATGCTTCGGCAATCATATCCCTGGATAAAACTGTTTTCAGCTCATCCCCAGATACAATGGTCATCAGCTGATAATTATTATAAATATAGATCGTATCTGTACTTCTGTCATATAATGTTGAAGTATCTGATACCGATCCGCCCTTAAAGCTTCCTGTAAATCCCTTTGGAAGAACCCACATATTGCCGCTGTCCAGAACAATATCGTTCATCAGCTGATATTGCCCGTCCAGGCTGTAGGTAATCTCTTGCTCCTGAATCTTTACAGGCTCTCCGCTTCCTACAGCTTCATTGTCACCGGAATAAAGCGGCTGTCCCGTTCCCACCGCCATCAGCTGTTCCAATGTATAAATTTTAATCGTTCCGTTTTCATAGACAGCAGAAGCATCTGTCCCTTCTGTCTCCTCTGTCTGTTGAATACTTTCCGTTTCTTCAATACGCTCTGTTTCACCTGCAGCTTCCGTTTCTCCAGTGCTCTCTGTTTCGTTTCTACTTTCAGCTTCACTGGCCGCTTCTGTTTCAGCTGCGCTTTCTGTTTCGGCTGTACTTTGTGTTTCGGCTGCATTTTCTGTTTCAGCCGCACTTTTCGTTTCTTCATCACTCGTCCTATACGCAGTACTTTGTGAAATATCTGCCGTCTCAGCCTGTATCGAATAGTCATCAGCTGCCCAACTCAGAGATACGCCGTTTTTTGGCGTCACCTGAGCAAAGGCAACAGACGAATACAAAGCAGATATCGCAACAGCTACTGTGAGTACAATGGAGAGCAGCTGCAGCCGAGCTTTTCTTTTTTTCATTCTCATATCCTCCTTGTCTGTCATATGGTACGAAGCTCTTACGCCCAGACTGTTTTTACAGGTTACGGTTTCACTATTTTTTCACTGCTAATCAACATAACCTGCATTTACCACATAATATCAGTTATGTAGTAAGGAACTTTGATAATCAAATTTCCATAATAATTTTACATAATTCACCTTGAATCGTCAATAATAAATAGCTTTTGACAAATATATTAGTATTGAAAAAATATTATACATTCCCCCGATTCATGAATAACGCCCTCATTTTCTCACCTCTTAATTTTATAGGTAACATCGGTTCTTCTACGGAATTTTTTTACTACATAACTGATATTATGTTGTGATCATATTTTAAAGTCTAATGCAACCTGATCCAGTTGTTTCTGATATCGCTTTCCTGTGCACGCTGTATAAACCCTTGTCACATTCAGGCTGCTGTGTCCCAGCAAATCTGCCAGACCTGTCAAATCTTTTGTTGACTGGTAATATTGTCTTGCAAACAGGTGCCTCAAATTATGGGGAAAAATTTTATTTTTATCGATTCCTGAACGGCTCTGTAAGTTCTTCATTTCCTTCCATATATTGCTCCGATCTTTTGCCCTTCCGCTTTTGGTTGCAAAAATATACCCGTCTGTAATTTCTTTTTCCCGGCAAAACTGCAGCAGTTTTACTCTCACTGCTTCCGGAATAAAAATCTTTCTCAATTTTCCTTTATTGTAAATTTCAATTCTCCCCTGAAGGACTCGTTCCAATGTAAAATATCTCAATTCACTGATTCGAATGCCTGTGGATGCAATGGTTTCCATACAAAGGGCAAGCTGCTCTCTCCCCTCACTTCTTGCTATATAAACCAGCCTTTTAAACTCTCTCACAGTCATTTCTTTATCCTCCTGAATAAAAAAATTTCTCTGCATTTTAATTCTTTTAACCCGAAGCTGTTCCGCATCCATAAATATGAGAAACTGGTTTAAAGCAGCAAGTATGGAATTAACACTGTTGATTTTATATCTGGAAAGCAGCCACTCTTTATAAGACAATAGTTTTACCTTATCAATAACTGTTTCTTCTCCCAGAAAACAAAAAAAAGTTTTTAAATCGGTTTTATATTTACTGATTGTTGTTGCTGCACTTTCTCTTTCATAAAGAAACTTTTCAAACTTTTCAATATCCTGAATCGATACCTTCAGGGATGTGTCCTGTATTTTCATAATATTATCCGCTCCTTTTATCATCAATAGTATTCAACGATGAAAAAAATCTGTAGTACTGTATTTTAACGAAATTCTTCTGAAAACAGAAAAACAGCCTCCTGGTTTGTTCATACCAAGAGGCTGTCCCTGCATATTGTATAAATTACATACCGGAATTCTGTCCGGACATCTGCTCTTCCTGTTTTTTAATCATACGGCGAACCATTTCACCGCCGATTGAACCGGTCTGTGCAGATGCTAAATCACCATTATAGCCCTCCTTTACTTTGACGCCAAACTCTCTGTCAACTTCCATCTTAAATCTGTTCATTGCTTCCTTTGCTTCAGGTACTTCCATACGGCTTCCGTTGGAACCTGTTCCACTTGTATTAGACATCGTTTCTTCCTCCATATAAAATGAAATTTTTTCAGACATTCATGTCTGTACTCCTATTATGAGCAGTGGTTCAAATTATATGCTGGAAAATTCTTCTACGGCACAGCCTGTATTTTTTAGATACTGACCGTATTCTTCAGATAATTGACTGTATTTTTCAATCACAAGCCATATTCTCCGGGATCGGCCGTGCTCATATAGCTGTTGTGGAATCTCGAGTCCCATGTAACATCCTTTTCAAACCAGGCCGGCATTACAAACTGCTGCGCCTGCTCCACACTTTCAAATTCTACTTCTGCCAGTACCAGGCCACAAAAAGCACCTTCAAAAATATCCAGTTCTATGGTCAGATCATCCAGAGGAATGCAGTATCTTGTCTTTGTGATCATATTGCCGTCTGTCTTTGGCCGCATATGTTCATAGGCTTCCCTGGTCAGCGGCAGATTATACTCCTCTCTGGCCATCATTCCTTTGGATTTATAGGTTAAATAATAATCATCATCCTGTCTGCGAATCCGTACTACAGGATTCACACTTAAATAACCCTGCTCGATTCGATGAAACGGATATTGCTCCAAATCTTTGGGCAGATTCCCAATTAAAAATTTTCTTTCAATTTCCATGTATTTGCCTTCCTGATTTTTTATCTCTGGGCAATAGGCACATAGGCTTCATGGCCTAACACGGCCTTATAAGCCGGACGGATGATCTTATCCGTATTAATCAGTTCTTCCAGACGATGGGCACTCCAGCCTACAATACGAGCCGTGGCAAAAATCGGTGTAAACAGCTTCAGAGGCAGATCCAGCATACTGTAAACAAAGCCGCTGTAAAAGTCTACATTGGCACTGACACCTTTATATATTTTACGTTCTTCAGCAATGACTTCCGGTCCCAGACGTTCAACTAAGGAATAAAGTTCAAAGTCTTCCTGACGTCCCTTTTCCTTTGCCAGACGCTCAACAAAGCCCTTAAATATTTTTGCTCTGGGGTCAGAAATTGAGTAAATCGCATGTCCCATTCCATAAATAAGCCCCTTACGATCAAAGGCTTCCTTATGAAGCAGTTTTTTCAAATAAGTCTTAACCTCTTCCTCATCCTTCCAGTCTTTTAAGTTTGCCTTCATATCATTAAACATTTCAACAACCTTAATATTGGCACCACCGTGCTTTGGTCCTTTCAGTGAGCCTAATGCAGCTGCCACAACAGAATATGTATCCGTTCCGGAAGACGTTACAACATGGGTTGTAAATGTAGAATTATTACCACCACCATGATCCATATGAAGCACAAGGGCAAGGTCAAGAACAAGGGCCTCCGTCGGTGAATAAATCATATTCGGACGCAGCATTCTTAAAATATTTTCCGCAGTGGATAATTCAGGCAATGGATTATGAATATAGAAGCTGTCTCCGCAAATATAGTGATTATATGCCTGATAACCATAGACTGCAAGCATAGGAAAAACACTGATTAACATAAGCGACTGCCGGAGAACATTGGGTATGGATGTATCATCCGCTTTATCGTCATAGGCATACAGAGTAAGAACACTCCGTGACAGGGTATTCATCATATCACTGCTGGGCGCTTTCATAATGACGTCCCTGACAAAATTCGTAGGTAATGTCTGGTAGGAGGACAACAGCCCCTTAAATTCCTTTAGCTGCCGGGCCGTTGGAAGTTGACCGAATAAAATCAAATAGGTGATTTCTTCAAAGCCAAATCTTTTTTCCCGAACAAATCCGGAAACAAGACTTTCTATAGAAATTCCACGATAATACAGTTCACCTTCACATGGAACAGACTGTCCGTCAACAATTTTTGATGAAATAATATCGGATATATGGGTAAGTCCCGCAACAACACCTTTACCGTTGACATCACGTAATCCCCGCTTTACATCATACTGAGTGTAAAACTTCGGATCAATAGTACTGCTTTCCTGGCACATCTGAGCAAGATTTAAGATTTCCGGGGTGATTTCAAAAATATCTCTTTCTGCCATAAGCCATCGCCTCCTCTTTCCAGTTATAATTATTCAATCTAAATGCATAGAAATTCTATGAAAATTGCTTAATTTCTATTATAGAGGAGATATCCGCAAAATGTCAACCTTTTCACAAAATTTCACATTTCCTTAATAAATATATTGATTATTTATTTTTATTTAAGGTTATAAATAAAAATTTAGTCTTTTTACACACAATTTTGCATTATTTTCAGAATATTTGGTCATGTATACAATAATTATCGTATATATAAATAAATCCATAGAAATATTTTCCATAAAAATATCCTCCATATAGAAAAACCAATTTTCCATATGGAGGACATTTAACAAGCAGGATACTTATTATAAACTTTTAGAAAATCTGACGTCCCTGCACATATTTTGCCTGGATATGCCTATCATCTGACAGGTAAATGATACGTTCAAAACGCTGGGCCACCGTCAGCGGCTGAGGATGAGAAATCCGGGAATCATCAATAACAACAGCATCCATTTCATAGCCGTCTTCAAAGCTTCCCACTTTGCCAAAGAAGCTTCCGCCGCCCTTTGATGCCAGATAAAAGACTTCGCTGACAGAAAGGGGCCGTTTTGAATCATCCACAAGACGCCAGTACAGCTTGGACATTTGAATCGTGTCGGCCACGGCTCTTAAAATGGATAAACAATGGCCGCCGGCCACATCTGATCCCAGCCCCATGTTCATTCCCTGATCCAGGTAAGACCGAACCGGTGCAATTCCCGAAGACAGATTTGTATTTGACTGAGGACAGTGAGCGATAAAAACGCCCCGTTTTTTCATCAGTTCCACCTCCTGGGGCGGACAATGCACACAATGGGCCATAATCGTGGGTGCCTCACCGCCAAACAGCCCAAAGCGGTCATAAGCTTCTCCATAAAAATGTGTTTCAGGACATAAACTTGCCACCCAAGAAATCTCTCCCAGATTTTCGGACAGATGAGACTGAACCGGCAGTTTATATTGTCTGCGAATATCCGAAAGCATTCTCATCAGGTCATCTGAACATGTGGGGACAAATCTTGGGGTAATCATAGGTTTTACATGATGATACCGGCCTGCACAGTCTTCCAGCCAGTTAATCGTGGCCTGAGCCGAGGCTTTGGCATCATTTTCCCTTAAAAAGTCCGGGCAGTTACGATCCATATTTACCTTTCCCACAAATGCATTCAGTCCGGTCTCCTCAATCTGATCCATTAAAAGCTCAGTTGCCGGAACATGCATGGTTGCAAAAATACAGGCTCTCGTTGTTGCACTGTATTTCAGCGCTTCTGTAAAAATTCCATAAGCTTTTTTTGCATAGTCCAGATCTTTATATCCGGACTCCTCCGGAAATGTATGGGTGTCCAGCCAATCCAGCAGTTCCAGATCCATTCCCAATGCCCGAAATGAATACTGAGGGGCATGAACATGCAGATCTGTCAATCCTGGAATAATCAGGCAGTCCCCGTAATCACAAACTTTAATCCCCTGATATTTTTCCGGAAGGCAGTCAAAAATTCCTGCACAGATCCCATCCTCGGACACCAGATATCCGTTTTCTTTAAATGCCATTTGATCCGGTGTAAGACTGTAACAAAGATTTCCCTTAATTGCAAATACATTTTTCATAGTCAGTTCCCCTTTCCATGATTTTGAGCCATGCCCGGCTGCGCTCCAGCGTATAACCCTTAAAAATAAAAAAACCGTCATACCTGTCCGTGCCATAACTGCATGCTGCAAAAACGGCTTATAGACAACTATTACGGTAGTTGGTAGAAACGTTCACCCAATTATGAACCTATATAAGCATTAATAAATTTCACCTACAGTATAACCGCTGTATTTTCCGATGTCAATATGGATATAATAAATGGATATAATCAATCAGAATAAAAGATCTGCGCCGGTAAATTTCCCGCCAGATCCGACTGGAGGTTCATTATGGAAATATTTCACACCATCATTGTTTCTGTTGGTTCTATTATCGCCCTTTTTATCCTGACTAAGCTAATGGGATACCGACAAATGTCACAGCTGAGCATGTTTGATTATATTAACGGTATAACTATCGGTTCCATTGCCGCAGAAATGGCAACTTCCCTGGAAAACGATTTTATGCCGCCTCTGCTTGCAATGATTATTTATGCCGGCACGGCCATTTTACTTTCCAGACTTTCTGAAGCATCCGTTTTCCTGCGGCGTATCATCGTAGGAAAACCGGTATTACTGATGAATAAAGGGAAGCTTTATGAGAAAAATATGAAAAAAAATCGGCTGGATCTGGGAGAATTTCTCACTCAGTGCCGGATTGCAGGATATTTCGACCTGTCAGAGCTTCAAAGTGTTATTATGGAACCCAATGGTCATATAAGTTTTCTTCCAAAGGCAGACCATCGCCCTATGCAGCCATCTGATCTGTCCATCCGGCCGGCAAAAGACACCATCTTTGCTACCGTAATTATGGATGGAGAAATCATGTATGAAAATCTGCGGCATACGGGAAACAACGAAAAATGGCTGACCAATCAGCTGAAAGGCCAGGGTATTACCAATGTACGCAATGTTTTCCTGGCCACCTGCGATGAAAACAACACCCTGAATATTTATGTTAAAATTCAGGATAAACCAAAAGACATGCTTCTTTAACAAACAGCGGTCCGGCGAAAGCTTTACTGCCCGCCGAACCGCTGTGATTGTGTCATCCCTGATCAACTGTATAAAAACAGTTGTCTATGACCGTTTTATTTAATTTTAAAGGTCTCGCAGCGAGTTTCATGACATTCACATGCATGAGGGCCACAAATACATACATGCTCTGCTTCACAATGACACTGATCATTGTAAATACAGTTCTGGGCCTTGCAGTGAATATCCACTATAGGATTTTTCTCCTCGCATCCACAGGCGCTGTTGGAAACAGCTTCCTTTCTTTCTCTGAAATCCGCACAACAGGTTTCAGCATCACGCATTGCCTGTTTACCATCCACGCAAATGCTGGAAATACAACAAAAATGTTCTTTATTGTGGACACAATTTCTGGCATCACATTGTAATCTTGCCATAAGTCATTCCTCCTTTACCTCATTTAGAATGACCATTTCCCAGCCATTTTATGCAGTCTGACGTGCATTTTTTGAAAATACAATAAACAATACCGCAGAAATACACATAATCATGGGATAATACAAATACGGCATAATCTTAAAAGGCGATAATCCGGTTGCCGATGCGGCCAAAAGCAGCTGTGCCCCATATGGAATCAGCCCCTGAGTCGCTGATGCAAAAATATCCAGCAAAGAGGCAACCCGCTTAGGCTCTACCTGATACTGATCCCCAATCTCTTTAGCAATAGGACCGGCAATCACGATGGCCACTGTATTGTTCGCTGTCGCCATATCCACAAGCACCGACAAAAGGGCAATTCCCAGCTGTGCCCCTTTTTTTCCGTGAATTTTATGATGTATAAATTTTAAAATAAAGGCGATTCCGCCGTGATAGCGTACCAATGCCACAATCCCTGCAACAATAATAGAAATCACCGTAATGTCATACATTCCGGTCACACCGCTGCCAATAGCCGAAAAAACGCCAGACCATGCCATTTCACCAGTAGCTACACCCACAATGACAGAAACAACCGTTCCGCCAATGAGGACTATAAATACATTAATTCCCGCCAGTGCGCCGACTAAAACAAGAACATAGGGCAAAATCTGCCATAAATTATAATCATAGACAAAATCCTTTGGCATTTCGGCTCCGCCAATGGCCACCAGTAAAAATATAATAACAGCCACAATGGCCGCCGGAAGAACAATAAGGAAATTGGCTTTAAATTTATCCTTCATTTCGCATCCCTGTGTTCTGACAGCAGCAATGGTTGTGTCCGAAATCATGGACAGATTGTCTCCAAACATGGCTCCACATACAACAGCACCAATACATAAGGCCAGCTCATATCCGGTTTTTTCGCTGATTCCTACAGCTATGGGTGCCAGAGCGGCAATGGTTCCCATGCTTGTTCCCATAGATAGAGAAATAAAACAGCCAATGACCATCAAGCCGACAACAATAACACTTCCCGGCATAATAGACAGTCCAAACGCCACCGTACTGTCTGCGCCGCCAGCCGCTGACACTGCACCCGAAAAGGCTCCCGCGGCCAGAAAAATCAGGCACATGGTAATAATATTATCATCTCCGATGCCTTTTGAAACAATGGCCAGCTTTTCTTCAAATTTTGTTTTTGGGAACTGTATAAATCCCACAACCAGAGCAATTAAAAATGCCACAATGGCTGGCATACTTGAAAAATCCCGAGTCACAATGCCCATACCTAAAAACAGGACAAGGAAAACGATAATCGGCAGCAAGGCCCATATGTTACTCTTTTCTTTTTCCATAATATCTCCCTTTTTCATATTTGTTTCTAATTTTCGTATTTGTTTCTAGTTTTTTCTCTGTAAAGATCCGGACGCAAACCGCTGCGCCAATGCATAGATAACAAAACTACAAATCAGCCCCACGCAAATTCCGGCCAAAACATCGGTCGGATAGTGTACCCCTAAATACAGCCGTGAAAGGGCTATGGCCGATGCAAGAATTAAAAGCCCAATGCCGGCTTTTTGATCCACATAATGAAATAAAATCCCGGCCGCAGCAAATGCACTGGCCGAATGTCCCGATGGAAATGAAAAATCCCCGGGGTGAGCAATCAGCAAAAGAATATCCTCGTATCTGTGATAAGGCCGCATTCGCGCAATAATGTTTTTCAGTGCAACATTAGTAACCAGGAAGCACAAAAGCAGGGAAAGCAGTGATAAAAAACCTGCCTTACGTGTCTTCTTAAAACATAAAAATCCTACAGACAGCAAAATCCAGAAAAATCCTGCATTTCCCAAACTGGATATAAATTTTACAAATGGTGTCAGCCAGTCAAATCTAAGATATTCCTGAATAAATAACAGTATTCCATGATCAATCTCTGTAATCCACTCAAACATTTTATCCTCCGTTCTGCTTATTTACACTAAACATCCCTAATAGTCAACTTATTTACATTAAGCCTATGGGGACAGGCAGTTTTCATTTCATTGCCATTGAAATATACAACGTACTATGTATCATAGCATATGTCCAATTGGGAAACAAGAGTCGTTTCGAAACAATCCCCCTGACAGCCCAAATGGGCCGTCCATAAAACAGCATATACTTGTTTCACGGGCGGCCCCTTCAGACATTATTTACTTTGACTGCTTATACAACAGACTTATGTTGTTACTTATCATTCTTCATCTGCTTACGGCGAACAATAAATATAATCACAATCGCTGCCACCGAAACAACTGCAATACCTCCAATAAGGAACAGCGGCGTCTCATCTCCAGTCTTCGGAACGTCAATATTACTTATAAATGTGGCAGAAATTGTATGATTTCCTTTAACATTGGCAAACGTATATTTATTTCCCGGATTTTTAACAGCAACGCCATCTACAATCAGTTTTTCCAAACGATAACCAGGATCCGCAGTAATCTTAAACTGCATATCCGAACCATCTTCAACATCTATATCACCTGACAGACTGATCTTTCCATGTTTACCTGCAGATGCACTAATCTTATAGATCTTATTAATTGCTTTGAAAGATATACTGGTTGTTTCTGTCTGTCCTGTAGGCTTCCAACCATCGGATGTATAGGATTCCAGTTCAAAATTAACTGTCAGCCTGTAAGTTCCCACTTTATCCATTGTAAAGCTTACGGAATACGGAGCTGCCGACCATGACTGATTATTCACACCATCCCAGTTCCATGATCTGGGTATCCATCTGGAATCTCCCAAAGATGGCGCTTTATTATCCATACCGGCGCCATATACAGAAACTGTCAGCCGTGTATCTTTATCGAAAACAGCGCCTTCGGTGACACCATCAAAGGAACCTGCAAAAGCCACATAGGTTTTAAACTCTGAAGATTGGCTTATCTGACTTTCCATGGCATTTTCCGGATCATACTTTGTTCTTGATACAAAATAATACTTGGTTCCAGGCTTTAGACCGTCAAATTTGGGATGTGCCTGCCAAATCCAGGAACCTCCATCTAAAGAATAGCCATATTCAAGATCATCCCCTGACTTCAAGAGAATATAATCCATCCCACACTCAATCATTTGAGGGGCCAGAGGAGCCGGCGCAGCAGACCGCTTTGTGGAAACCTTCAGTGCCGCACTGACTTTTCCTGCAGGTACTTCATCTTTAGCCTTTACTCGCGTCACAAAATCATAATTTTTTCCAGGATCAAGGTTTTCAAAAACACCGCCATCCTGCCATTTATACGGCTGACCGTCCATCACACAGGCATACTCCTGACCCTCTGCGGTTATAAGTTTAATACTTGTATCTGTGCGTTCCTGAAGCTGAGGAGCCGCTGGAGCTTCGGGCTGCTCCGGCTGAGTTTCCGATTCCTGTACAGTTTCACTCTCTTTGGTTTCTTCTGCAGACTCACTCTCTTTAGTTTCCTCCACAGTTTCACTCTCTTTGATTTCTTCTGCAGACTCACTCTCTTTAGTTTTCTCCACAGTTTCACTCTCTTTGGTTTCTTCTATCGATTCACTCTCTTTGGTTTCTTCTACGGTTTCACTCTGCTTGGTTTCTTCTATCGATTCGCTCTCCGTCACGGTATCCATAGACTCGGTTTGTTCAGTCATTTCTGTAGCTTGAGTTTCTTCTCCGGTTTCCTCTTCTTCACTGCTGTTAGGTCCCAGAGTTTTAATTAGGCTGGTTTTTATTTTTGCATCCTGCTCATCCTGATTGCGACTGGCAAATTTATATTCTGTCTCTGATTCAAGTTTTTCAAAAATAACCGTACCTTCTGTTAAATCATACTGAGAATCTTCTGCCCATTTCCATATTTTTTCACCAGTCTCATCATCTTCAATTTCCACGGCATACTCCATACCGTCTTCAACTTTTAGCATAATACTTGTTTCAGTCCGTTTAAATAGTTGTGGGCCTTCCGGTTTTTGATCGTCTGCAGCAAAAACCTGAAAAGCCGAAAATCCTGCAGAAGTTCCGACAAGCATAAATGCTAATAATAAGGCTAATAATCTTTTTACCCTTAACTTCATATCATACACCTCTTCCTCTATACTATGCCATATCAGACATATTATGTTGCCAACTTGTTTTGATGCCAGAAACACAACGTACAAAGCACTCTGGTATCGTTGGAAGCAAAAGTTTTTTGACTCCAATATCTTCTTTCAATATTATTATAACAAGTATTTACAGTGAATAATAGTATATAAAGTAAATTGTAAGAATATTTAAGATTTATTCTGCATTTTTTCAGTTATTTTTCCCGATCAATAGTTTACCCTAGATAGAGACAAAAATTAAAGTAATTTTTAAAATAATGCTTGCAATTTATGTAAAAATGCTTTATACTTCAATACAGTTGTGTGATATCAATGCGTAGGGGAATCATACAGCGGCAGTATGACGGTCTCCAAAACCGTTCACGGGGGTTCGAATCCCTCTTCCCCTGTTTTTAAGGAGCAGCTTTGGCTGTTCCTTATTTTTTTATACCTTATGAGAATCATTCAGCCTGGAACTTTTATTTAATAAAAAAAAACCAGCTATCAAATCCATGATAACCGGTGTTCATTCATACGCACTTATAATTTAATATACCTTCAAAACTACATATTCAAATACGTTCTTACATCGCTCCGCTTTTCTTCTTTTCACTCGATAGCGACCAACATTAACTTCTCTTTCTTTCGCTAATGCCTTAGGTCAAGCCCTCGACCGATTAGTAACAGTCAGCTCCATGTGTTGCCACACTTC